>Ga0207707_10000507_pt1 | contig 40006 bp, 34 predicted proteins | sample KBSC83BmetaG_FD_184336 | JGI IMG/M metagenome (GOLD analysis project Ga0207707, IMG submission 184336) | Corn rhizosphere microbial communities from Kellogg Biological Station, Michigan, USA - KBS C8-3B metaG (SPAdes) (version 2) | ecosystem: Host-associated > Plants > Roots > Rhizosphere ... | reverse complement strand
CGATTTCCGTACTCAAAACCGTGTTCTCCCGCAGGCGGCGCATCAATACACTGGTACGCCGGTCAACGAAACGCTCCGTGAGGCGTTCGTGCAGCGCGTCTGACAATTTATTTTCGACCTCGCGCGTGGTTTCCTGCCAGCGCTCGGGGTCGGCCAGCCAGTCCGGCCGGTTGGCGGCGAAGGTCCAGGTGCGGATCTGCGCGATCCGCCCCGACAGCGTGTCGATATCGCCGTCGGTGCGATCGGCCTGGTCGACCTGGGCCGCAAACCATCCATCCGGAATCCTGCCCTTCCTCATCAGGAAATCGAACAGGGTGGTCACGAGTTCCGCATGCGCGGCCGGCGCGATCTTCCGGTAGTCCGGTATCTGGCAGGTCTCCCATAGCCGCTCGACCGCGGCCGCTCCGTGGGCCATGTCACGGACATCGCCGTCGCGGGCGGCGTGGTCGAGCACGCGCATGTCCTCGGCGATCGGCGCTTTGGTCAGCGCGTCATGTCCGGGCGGCAGCGCCAGCGACACCTGCAGGCTCCCGAGCGACGAGAAATCGAGCCTCGCATTGCGCCATTGCAGCACCTTCACGCTGTCGAAGGTGTGGTTCTGCAGCGCATTCACAAGCTCCGGCTCGAACGGCGCGCAGCGGCCGGTGGTGCCGAAGGTGCCGTCGCGGGTGGCGCGGCCGGCACGCCCCGCGATCTGCGCGAATTCGGACGGGTTGAGGCGGCGGAACTGGTAGCCGTCGTATTTGCGGTCGGAGGCAAAGGCGACGTGATTGACGTCGAGATTGAGCCCCATGCCGATGGCGTCGGTGGCGACGAGGTAATCGACATCGCCGTTCTGGAACATCGCGACTTGCGCGTTTCTTGTGCGCGGCGAGAGCGAGCCGAGCACCACGGCAGCACCGCCATGCTGGCGGCGGATCAATTCGGCGATGGCGTAGACCTCCTCGGCCGAGAACGCGACGATCGCGGTACGCCGCGGCTGGCGCGTGATCTTGCGGTCGCCGGCGAATTCGAGCTGCGAGAGCCTGGGCCGCGTGACGATGGAAGCGCCCGGCAACAGCCGCTCGATGATCGGGCGCATGGTGGCAGCACCCAGCAGCATGGTCTCGTCGCGGCCGCGGCGGTTGAGGATGCGGTCGGTGAAGACGTGGCCGCGTTCGAGATCGGCGGCGATCTGGATTTCGTCGACGGCGAGGAACGACACGTCGAGGTCGCGCGGCATCGCCTCCACGGTGGAGACCCAGAAGCGCGGATTCTTCGGCTTGATCTTCTCCTCGCCGGTGATCAGCGCGACGCTGTCGACACCCGCGCGATCGGCGATCTTGTTGTAGACCTCGCGCGCGAGGAGCCGCAGCGGCAGCCCGATGATGCCTGACGAATGCGCGAGCAGCCGCTCGATCGCCAGATGCGTCTTGCCGGTGTTGGTGGGGCCGAGCACCGCGGTGACGCCGCTACCTGGCGCCCGGTCATTCGCGAACGCCGCCTGGGGAGAGAAAGCCATGTTTTCCGGATGTTTCTTGCGTGTTCAGTCGATCGTCATTGCGAGCGAAGCGACTTGTCCGCCGTAGCTCTGCGAGCGTAGGCGGAAGCAATCCATCGCACGACAAAGGAAGTATGGATTGCTTCGTCGCTTCGCTCCTCGCAATGACGAAATTACCGGCTCCTCGCGTCCTTAGCGCGGAATCTGTCTCACAATGCGACGCCGATGGCGTCGCGGTTTAAGCTCTGGAACGAGTCTAGAACGAATCGCGGTCGAATCGCTGACTCGCACCAGTAACCCGCTTCGTTCACCGCAACATCTCGCGTTGGCCGCTCGGGCTTGGCACTAGATCAAGTTTGGCGCGGCTCCACAAGCGATGGTTTTCGGGACGAAATTCTTAAAATTTGGCCGGGCCCGAGTCGAATCAGAACCGGGCAAGAGTCAACTGGATTCACGGGCGCCATGGCCTCCCCTCATCATGCGCGGGCTTGACCCGCGCATCCATCAAAACGAGAGCGCTCGTTCGAAGGAGATGGATTGCCGGGTCAAGCCCGGCAATGACGAGTCTCATTACAGATTCAAGGCGTTGCGACTAGGCTACTGCGTCTTGGCCACGTGCGGCGGGACGGCCTGGGTCATGAATTGGGTCGCTTCCAGCATGGCGGTGCCGAGCGGGGTCGGGATCACCATCCGGTAGGGGACCAGCACCCTGGTGCCCGCGAGCGGCGCGAAAGCGATCTCGATGTTGCGGGCGCCGGCGAGATATTTGATCACGGGCCGGTCGGGGATGTAGCCCGCGATCGGCGAGAAATAGACCGCGCAGACCACGACCGGGCCGCGATAGCCGCGGTCGGACTTCACTGTTTCCATGCGCTTGAAATCGAGCTTCAGGTCGTAGCGCAGGCGGCCGTCGAACACGGCCGCACTGCCGCGGCAGGCCTCAGGCGAGACCGGATCGCCGTTGCCGGGCACGCGTACGAGCGAGGACGTCATCGGGTCGAGCACACCCTTCTTGTGCGCGTCCGTCACCGGGATGCGGTCGGCATCGACGGGCGGCTCCGGGTCGATCCCGAACTCCTTCACATTGCCGCCCGCGAGCGTGATGTGGATGGTCTCGGATTTCCGGGAAGTGGTGGTGGAAGCCTTGTAGTTGGCCGGCACCAGCGCGCCATTGACGATGCGGCCCTGGGCCTCGCCGGAGCCCGAGCCGTTGGCGATGGTTTTCAGGATGCCGGTGGTGCCGCCGACGGCGCTCGCCGCGTAGGAATCGTCTGATATCTCGATGTTCCAGGCGCCCTTGCCGACGGGAATCCCGGCGAGCGAGGCTTCATACTGCGCCTCCAGCCGGCCCTGCGCGAAAGCCGCGTCCGGGGCCATCAGGAACAGCGCCAAACACGGCATGTTGGCCCCGAGCAAAGCCAGCTTCCACCGCGCCGATCGGCCGAACCTCAAAGCTTTCGTTGTCACGGCGTGGCATTCCTCGAAAGGCACGATCAAAACCCGATCTAAGCAATAAATTCACGCAAACAACGCATATTCGGGGTGATACCGGGGCTATCCCAGAGTATTGCCCAAGGCGTTTGCCAAAAACCCTGACAAGAACCCTAAAAGGGTCCGCGGGAGCAATCTTTTCAATCGGCCCGGAATGTGCCCTTTATATGATCGCGTAAGTCGCGGAAGGACCTGCCGAAACAGCGTTTTTGGCGGGTTTTGCAGGCCCAAAACCTTGACGCCACCGCCCTTCCCCCCTATACGTCCGCGCGCTCCCTTCAGGGCATGATCCGGAAAAGTGTGAAGCGGTTTTCCGAGAAGGTCGTGCCCCGGGGCAAAAAGCTGAAGCTGGCACACGAGTTTTGACCCCCTTCAGGCGCCCAAGGGCTGCCGGGGAAGGACAGAGGATTTTTCTATCATGTCGCGGCGCTGTGAACTGACGGCCAAGGGCCCCCAGGTCGGCCACAAGGTCAGCCATTCCAACATCAAGACCAAGCGGCGTTTCCTGCCGAACCTGTGCAACGTCACGTTCATCTCGGACGCGCTCGGCCGCAACGTGCGCCTGCGCGTCTCGACCAATGCGATCAAGAGCGTCGACCACAATGGCGGCCTCGACGCATTCCTCCTGAAGGCGCCGGCCGGCAACCTCTCGCCGCGCGCGCTGGAACTGAAGCGCGCCATCCAGAAGAAGGCCGGCGGCGCAGAGCCGGAGAAGAAGGCGAGCTGAGAATTAGCGCATGATCCGGAAAAGCATGCCCCGCACTTGATGCGGGGTGGACACCGGTTTTCCGAAAAGATCATGCGCAATAAATACGAGTTGGGGCGAAGGGCGGGTCAGTAGCGTCCAGTCGCGTAACGCTTGAGATGTAGTGAGATGCTGGCGGCCGGGTCGAAAGACCCGGCCGTTTTTTGTTTTGCGCAGAACTCGTTGCATTGCGGCGTCTTCAACCTATCGCTAATAATACCGCCCATCCACCTATAGTTGACTCGCTGGCGAATGGCCTGAGCGGATGCACCTTCCCGTTGAGACGCTTGATGATGCCCTTCATAGGCTCTATCCGCTATTGTTGAGCGCGCCGCTAGTTGCAGGCACCACACGCGGCGACAACCGCGAACTGCTCGGCGTTTCGATCGAAATTAGTAAACCACGCGCTCGCCTGAGCCGCACAGAAACACGCGGGAAACCCTTCAGCTCGCTGGGCGAGTTGCTTTGGTATTTGTCGAGAGACAATAAGCTCGCTTTCATCGAGCCGTTTGTCCCGGCTTATAGGAATGAGAGTGAGGATAACGTCTCCGTGTACGGAGGATATGGTCCGCGGCTTTTTGGACAACGCGGCCACGATCAAGTAGCTAACGTGTTATCAATACTCAGCGATCGACCGACTACACGCCGCGCCGTGATTCAAATATTCAATGCGGAAGACCTTGCCGCGCCCCATATTGAGATTCCATGCACCACGACACTGCAATTCTTCCTGCGCGAGAAAAAGTTGGAAATGATTGCGATCATGCGCTCGAATGACGCGTACAAGGGCCTGCCTCACGACGTCTTTTGCTTCACGATGATTCAAGAGCTCTTGGCCCGCAGCCTCGAAGCGGAGATCGGAACGTACAGACATTTCGCTGGAAGCATGCACCTATATTCAGGAGATGAAAACGACGCGATGAGGCTGACTGAAGAGGGTCTCCAATCTCGCATTGAAATGCCACCAATGCCACATGGCGACCCTTGGCCTGCCGTAGGTGCCGTAATGAATGCCCTAGAACGTATCAGATCACACGAACAGCTAGCGAGATCGGCGCCGTGATCCTGATCGCATTCTCCAGCAGCGCCTCTCGCCCGCAGCCGGGATAGAAGGCGAGCGTGGAGAGGCCCGCCTTGCTGCCCTGGCGGATCATCACGTTGACGCTAGGCCGATACGGAATCGCTACGTAATCTGTAACGCCACGCCGAGTTGGCGAAAATGGTGCAGCGGAATTCGGTACCGGCTTGAGTTTCGCGCTTGAATGCAAACTTGCCTCGCCTTCTCAAAGCGTTAAGTCGGTTCAAGTCCCTCCCGCAAAAATAAATCTATTTCTTTTTTTCAGAAATCATGTATATGCTCCCGCCATCCCGTCCCGATGAGAGGGGCGTACGCGTCGTCACGAACGTGGGGCGGGACTGCGATGGACGCGCGAGCGGCGCCGGACGGGCGGCGTGAGCGCGGACGGTCAAGTCGTGCGGTCCCGATCCCCCGACGCTGGGATCAAGCCAGCCTTGATAACGGGCGGGCGACGGAGGCTAGCAAGCCCGGCACTCCGAGGAGATCACGAAGCAGCCGTTAACACCGATCGCGCGGGGAAGGCCGGCGTGTGTCCGGTTGTACCTGTGGACTGCCCGTGTGCGTTCCTTTGCGCATTTGCTGCACACGAGGCGCGCGGGTGCAACGGCACCCGGCTTTCCCCGCGCCCTCTCTTCTTTTCGAGGGCTCGCTGCCGCATCACCCGGGCATGGCGTGCCGCGGGAACGTGGTGGTGTGTCCGAATGCCTTTCCGGGATGGCGCGCAAGACCAGAGCGTGAACCTCGAGATTCCGGGTTCGCGCTTCGCGCGCCCCGGAATGACGATAACCGCTGTTTGACAAACGAATCAGAAACACCTGACGAGCTTCGCCGCGCTGCGGACGGCGTGGCTGGATTGGACGATGCTACCTCATCCCCTCCACGACCCCTGCCGCCTTCTTCATCGCATCCGCCTTCGCGACCACGTTGGCCGGCACCGATTGCCGCTTCTCGCCGGGGTCGTCGAAATCGTGCGTGGCGCCAAGATATAGCGTCATGCCGATCGTGGTGCCGAGCGAGCGGTCGACGACGTGCTGGCAAATGGTGGGCGAGACCTCCTCGTCGTCGGTTGCCAGGAATAGCGAGATCGGCGCCGTGGTCCTGATTGCGTTCTCCAGCAGCGCCTCCCGCCCGCAGCCGGGATAGAAGGCGAGCGCGGCGCGGAAGCCGCCTCGCGCGCCTTGCCGGATCATCACGTTCAGCGTGGTCGAGCCGCCGTTGGACCAGCCCTGCAGGAAGATGCGGCTCGGATCGGCGTCGCCGCGCGCGCGCAAGTAAGCCAGCGCGCCCTCGGCGTCGAGCGGGCGCACCGTCCTCTCGTTGACGGCGTCGCGATCCGGATCGTCATGGGTGAAGCGGCCAAACCCGTGCGCCTTGCCGCGCGGCCCAAAACTGTCGGGCAACAGCGCGAGCACGCCGCGCGCGGCCCAGAACTCGCCCCACATCCGGTGCCGCTTCGACAGCGTGGCCGCGTTGCAGGGCGAGGCCGCGCCGCGCGCGACGAACACGCAATCCCTGTTGTCGTTCGTCGAATAGGGCCCGCCGCGGCCGTGCAGCAGCACGATCGCGGGGTACGGCGGAGGCGTCGCCGGCCTGAAGAGGTAGCCGACGATCTCGGTCTGGCCGTCGGCGCTCTTGAAATAGACGGTCTCGGGCGCGGCTTGCGCGGCGGTGATTGCGAGCAGCGGCCACGCGACAACGAGGAGGCGGATGAGGCGAGCGGTCATGTGATGGTCCCGTGAGCCTACGAGACTATCACGAACCGATCGTCCTGGAACGGGATGACTCTTCTTCGAATCGTCATCCCGTTCCAGCTCTTTGTTTGAGCATGATCTCCGCGCAAACGCTCCGCGTTTGTTGCGAGGGAAAACCGCTACACACTTTTCCGGATCATGCTCTACCCTCTCAGCCTGTGGGGTTTGGCCTGGAAGCGGCGGAGCGCGGCCGGACCGCGCTGCGGGAGCACCGCTGGCACCATCTCGCATTCGCCAAGCCCGCCCGAAGCGGTCGCCTCGCATTGGGCGAGGCTCGTGAAGCCGCAATCGTTCTCGCTGTCGCCGGACAGGCAGTAGACCGCATGCCCGCTGTCGGCCGCAGCGGCGGGCGCGACCGGGAGGAAGGCACAGGCGGCAAGGACAAGGACGGCCATCGCGGCGATGCCCGGGCGCGCGCCGGCGCCGGCGGAAGAGAACGAGAGGTCGCGAAGGGACGGATGGTTCATGATCGACTCCATGTGAAGCGGTTGCCCGGAGTGGACCGGCGCGCGTCCCCGCTTATTCCATCCGCCCGCCCGACATTGCCGATCCTTAATATCGGTCAGCAAACTTCACCCATGCGTTGCCCGCGCGAAGGCGGCGCCGGGCATCTTTGCAGCGCGCGACCGCGCAGGCAGGGATGCGGGCAGGATTGTGACACTCCCGTGAAAGCGGCGATCCCGTGAAAATAACGCTGGGTTCACGGCACGATGCCACATTCCCTGCACGAGGCCGGGCCTGCCCGGGATAGTTAATGGCCGGCAGCGGGGCAAATCGGCCCCCGGCAGCCGGTCCAAGCCCCACGATTCTCGGAGAAATTTCGAACGCCAGAAGCAAGTTCCAGGGATTGACGAAAGGCCAAAACATGCTCTTCTCTATGCCCACATCGTTGCTGTTTTGCGCTTCGGCGGCGCGCAAGTCGTGTTGAAATCGTTAGAGGGCGCCTCGATGGCAGTCGAGTTGGTCAGCTCGCGGACGGCGCCGACCGAAGTCGAGCCGGCCGCCCCGCATCGCCGGCGATTGATGGCCGTCATGCTGGCCGACATCGTCGGCTACAGCCGCATGATGAGCCGCAACGAGGACGAGACGCATGCGCGCTTTACGCGTCATCTGCGTGAGCTGATCGGACCGGCCATCGGCAAATATCACGGACGTCTCGCCCGCAGCATGGGCGACGGATTGCTGGTCGAGTTTTCCACCGCGGTCGACGCGGTACGCTGCGCGCTCGACATCCAGCGCGGACTTGCCGCGCGTGAGGCAGGTGCGAAAGACCGCATGCAGATGCGGATCGGGATCAACACGGGCGACGTCCTGGTCGATCAGCGCGACATTTACGGCAACATCGTCAATATCGCGGCCCGGCTCGAGGCGCTGGCTTCGCCCGGAACGGTCTGCGTCAGCCAGAGCATCTACGACCAGACGCGCGCCCTGCCGCAGCTTTTCTTCGCGGACCGCGGGGAGCGCCGCGTCAAGAACATCCCGTACCCGGTCCATGTCTACGAGGTCGGGTATGAAAAGATCAGCGTGCCGTTCCTGCGCTGGACCGCCGCGCGGGTGAGCGGAACGGTGATCGCCGCCGGCATCGGGGCGGTCGCCGTCCTGGGCCTCACGTCGTTGCTGATCCTGAGCAAAACGCCCGAGGCGGTTGCCCGGACGAACAGGATCGTCGTATTGCCGTTCAAGAACTACGACGCCAACACCGCGGATGGCTACCTGGCCGACGCGATCACCGACGATCTGACCACCGAGCTCTCGCGGCTGCAACGCGCCTGGGTGATCGCCTCCGGCACCGCCTTCACCTACAAGGACAAACCGAACGACCCCCGCGCGATCGGCCGAGAGCTCAAGGTCCGCTACGCGCTGGAAGGCAGCGTCAGGCGCGCGGGGCCGATTGTCCAGGTAAATGCCCAGTTGATCGATACCGAGAGCGGCACCAACGTCTGGGCCAATTCCTTTGCCTATGAAACCACTAGCCTGCTCGATCTGCAGGACAATTTAATGGGTCGCATCGCCACCTCGCTGAATGACGAGGTGACAAAAGCCGGCGTACGACACGAGGTCGGCACGCTGGCGGCCGACCACAACCCTTTGGATGAAAGGATGAGAGCCATGGCGGCAAGCACCGGGTTTCCGACGCCCGAAACCGCACTCGAAATTCGTCAGCATGCGGAGGCGGGCCTCAAGGCGGATCCCGACAACGCGCGCCTTTTGGGCATCCTCGCCTTCTGGCTGGCTTCGGATGTCCTCAATGGCTGGAACAACGCCGGCAAGGCCGAAGTGGAGCTCGCGGATAAGGCCGCGAAACAAGCGATCCGCCTCGACCAGCATACGCACCTTGCGCATCACGCCCTGGGGTGGGTCCATCGGATCCGCGGCGACCACAAGGCCGCGCTCGCTTCCTTCAAGGAGACCATCAAGATCGATCCCAACTTCGCGGCAGCCTATGCCCAGGCCGCCAATGAGATGGTGTTCCTCGGCGATGCCAAGGGCGCAATACCGATGGCCGAAAAAGCGATCGAGCTCAGCCCCAAGGACAAGTCGATCCATGTCTTCGGGTGGGTCCTCGGACGCGCCTATTTCGCGATCGGCGATTACGAGAAGGCGGCCGACGCTCTCGGTCAATCCGTCCGTGCGCGGCCGAACCTCTGGTTTACCCAGGCGTGGCTCGTGGCGGCCCTTGCCTTGTGCAACCGGGATAAGGAGGCGCAGCAGGCGCTGGAGGGATTCCAGAAAGTGCACCCTGATCGATCGACTCTCGCTTCGATCACCAAATATTATAACGAGGCCCAATACCAGAATCCCCCGGCGCAAAAGGCCGTGGCTCAGTTGCTGGCCGGCCTGAAGAAGGCGGGCGTCAAGTAAGAGGCTCCACCCTTTCCCCCTGCGGGAAAGGGTGGATCGCCAACACGAAGCGACGGCGAACCGGTGAGCGGTTCTCTCCCTGCGCTTGCCTGTCGAAGCAACCTCACCCGCTTCAAAAAAAGCTGATACACCAAATGTTTCAGATTTCAGGCCGGCAGCATCGCAAGATGATGTCCATCGCCGCTCTTGCTTTCGCGCTCGCAGCCGTGCCGGCGCTGGCTTCGCCGCTGCATGCGAAGACCCTCACCGCGGTGATGCATTCCGATCTGCGCATTCTCGATCCGATTTTCACCGGGGCGTATATCACCCGCGACCACGGCTACATGGTCTATGACACCCTGCTGGCCACCGATTCCAGCTTCAGGATCCAGCCCCAGATGGCGGACTGGAAAGTCTCCGACGACAAGCTCACCTACACCTTCACGCTGCGCGACGGGCTGAAATGGCATGACGGCAGCCCGGTCACCGCGGAGGATTGCGTCGCCTCGCTCAGGCGCTGGAGCAAGAACGAGACCATGGGCCAGACGCTCATGGACTTCACCGCAAGCCTGGAGGCGACCGACGAGAAGACCATCACGCTGAAGCTGAAGGAGCCCTATGCGCTGGTGCTGGAATCGATCGCAAAACCTTCGTCGAAGGTTCCGTTCATGATGCCCAGGCGCCTGGCTGAAACGCCCCCTGACAAGCAGATTCCGGAGCAGATCGGCTCGGGCCCGTTCAAATTCGTCAAGGCTGAATTCCAGCCCGGCGTAAAGGCGGTCTATGAGAAAAACACGGATTACGTTCCGCGCAAGGAGCCGCCGAGCTGGACCGCCGGGGCCAAGGTGGTGAAGGTCGATCGCGTCGAATGGATCGCGATGCCGGACGCACAGACCGCCGTGAACGCCCTGCAAGCCGGCGACATCGACTTCCTGGAGAATGTGCCCTTCGATCTCGTGAAGCGGCTTGCCGCCAACAGCGACCTGAAGATCGAAACCCTGGACAAGCTTGGTTTCCAGACCATCGGACGCATGAATTTTCTTTATCCGCCCTTCGACAACGTCAAGGTCCGCAGCGCGGCGTTGCTGGCGCTGAATCAGAAGGACGTGCTGGACGCGCTGGTCGGCAACCCGGAATTCTATCGGATTTGCGGCGCTGTCTTCGGCTGCGATACACCGCTTGCCACCGATCTCGGCTCGGAATCGCTGGTGAAAGGCAACGGCATGGCGGAAGCCAAGAGGCTGCTGGCCGAATCCGGCTACGACGGCACGCCCGTCGTGATCATGGCGCCCGGCGATGCCCTGGTGTTCAAGGCGCAGCCGATCGTCGCGGCGCAATTGCTCCGCGAGGCTGGCTTCAAGGTCGACCTGCAGGCGACCGACTGGCAGACCGTGGTTTCGCGCCGCGCCAGCAAGAAGCCGCCGAAAGAGGGCGGCTGGAATATGCTCTTCACCAACTTCGTCATCGCCGACGTGGTGGACCCTGTCGTCAACATTCTGCTCAACGCCAAGGGCACGAACGGCGCCTGGTTCGGCTGGCCGGAAGACGCCAGGATGGAAGCGATGCGGGATGCCTTCGTACGTTCCGCTTCGCGCGACGAGCAAAAGAAGATCGCCGCCGACATCCAGCGCGAAGTCTACGACCAGGTGATCTATGTTCCGCTCGGACAATGGCGCGGAGTAGCCGCGTGGCGCAAATCGCTCTCGGGCGTGCTCGACGGCCCGGCCACGCCGGTGTTCTGGAACATCGACAAGTCGGAGTGAGGTGGGTCGCGCGCGGGCTGCACGAATATAGCCCTCGTTTCCAGATCGTCATTCCGGGGCGCGCCACCTGGCGCGAGCCCGGAATGACGAGGATAGTGGAGCGGGCGCAGCCACCCTCACCCACAAGGGGAGAGGGTGCAGTTTTCGCCGGGGCTAATACCCTCACGCCGCCTTGCCAAGTGCCGCGTCGAGATGGGCCAGCCGCGGCAGCACTTCGTTCTTCAACAGCGACAGCGAATGATGCCAGGCCTCGCTCTTGTGCTTGTAGTCGAAGCCGAACACCAGGAGCACGCCGAAGCCGCCGACCTCGTGCCAGATCTGCTCGATCTTCTCGGTGACGGTCTTGGGCGAGCCGACGATCCAGTTGCGGCGCGCGCAATATTCGACGGTGACGTCGGAGTCCGGCACCTCGGGCGAATGCTTCAGATAGTCCTTGAAGCCGAAATGGCCGAGCAGCGGCAGGAAGTACTCGCTCATCATCCGGCCCATCATGTCGCCGGTCGAGAGCTTCCACGCCTCCTCGTCGGTGTCGGCCACGAACACCTCGCGCACCAGCCGCCAGTCGCGCCGGTTCGGCTTGCGTCCCGTCTTCGCCGCGCCCTGCTCCACCGAATCCCAGTGGCTGCCGACATAGGCCGGGTTGAGGTTGAGGCTCATCGGGATGAAGCCGCGCTCGCCGGCGAGCTTCAGCGTGTCGGAATTCTTCGAGAGCCCCGCGACGCCGATCGGCGGATGCGGCGCCTGCACCGGCTTGAGGTGGGGCTTGAGGAAATCGAACATCACCTCCGGCTTGGTCACCGTCCAGTATTTGCCCTTGTAGGTGAAGGGCGCGGGGTCGCTCCACATTTTCAGGATGATCTCCAGCGCCTCGCGGGTCATTTCCCTGTTCTGGCCGGACATGCCGTCGACGTTGAACATCGCCCAGTCGCTCGGCAGGCCACTTGCCGCGACGCCGAAATTGAGCCGTCCGCCGGACAGATGATCGAGCATGGCGACGCGGTTCGCCAGCTCGGCCGGATGGTGATACGGCAGCAGGAAGCCGCCGGGACCGAGGCGGATGTTCTTCGTCTGCCGCAGTCCCTCCACGACCAGGAGATCGGGCGCCGGATGCGGCTCCCACGGCGCGGTGTGATGCTCGCCGATCCAGGCTTCCTGATAGCCCAATTCGTCGAGCCAGCGCAGCACCTGCAGGTCCCAGTCATGGCCTTCCTTCAACCCGCACTCCGGCGGATGCGAAGGCATCGCGAAATATCCGAGTTCCATTGGGCTTTCCTCTCGCCAGTATCTTTTCATTGTTTGCGGGCAGCATCCTCGTCGCTCGCGCACGAAGCCTATCACGTCGCGCGCCTTCGATCATTGGCTGTGCTGCGGCGAAAAGATGGCTGCTGGCATGCGCGCGACCGATGGCCGCGATGATTCATCCCGCTTTAGCGCCGCATCCGCGCCTTCGCGCCGGCGACGATTTGCATCGAGATACCGGCGACCCATCCGATCATGATGAGCCAGGTCCAGGCGATATGCGGCTCCGAGCGCAGGATGATGATGCCGACCGAGAAAAACGCGGTCAGCGTCGCGCAGAAAGTGCCGGCGGCGGAGAGGAATTCCGCCGCGTCGATCCGCGGATCGTCATCGCCGTGAAACTCGAGCTGCGGCGTGTCGATGCCGAGATAGAAGCCGATCGCGCCGACGACCATCATGACCAGCAGGAAGCCCTGCGAGGTCAGCGCGCCGACGCTGGAGCCGACATGGGCACCAACGAACAGGCCGCAAGCCGCGCCCGCCATCGCAAGCCCGATGCGTTCCAGGACGTGGGCGGACTTTCTGACGCGGAAGCGCATGAGGGTCGCCTTCCGTTTGCCGGAGGACAACCTATCCCATCCGGCCTCGGCAAGGAACCTCCGAGGACTCGCAATGTTGCGTTACCGCGCCCCGAAGGTGGTGGCGCCGAACAGCGCCTTCTGTGTCGAGGGCTGCGAGCGCCAATATTGCGGGGGCGCCGGCACTTCGCCGCCGAGCTCGGCCGCCGCGTGCCAGCCCCAGCGCGGGTCGTAGAGCATGCCGCGCGCGAGCGTGACCATGTCGGCCTTGCCGGAGGCTATGATGTCCTCGGCCTGTTTCGCTTCGGTGATCAGGCCGACCGCCATGGTGGTGACGCCCGTCGCCTGCTTCACGCCCTGCGCCAACGGTACCTGGTAGCCGGGGCCGAGCGGAATCTTCTGCAAGGGCGATACGCCGCCCGAGGAGACGTCGATCCAGTCGACGCTGCGCTTCTTCAGTTCCTTGGCAAATTCGATCGTTTGCGGCAGGTCCCAGCCGCCCTCGACCCAATCGGTGGCGGAGACGCGGATGCCGACCGGCTTCTGTTGCGGGAAGGTTTCGCGCACCGCATCGAAGACCTCGAGCGGATAGCGCATGCGGTTCTCGAGCGAGCCGCCATATTTGTCGGTGCGCTTGTTCGAAATCGGCGACAGGAATTGATGCAGCAGGTAGCCGTGCGCGCCGTGCACCTCGATTGCGTCGATGCCGAGCCGCTCGGCGCGTTTGGCGGAGGCGACAAAGGCGTTGCGGATCCGCGCGAGACCCGCGTCGTCCAGCGCAAGCGGCGCGGCTTCGCCCTCCTTGTGCGGAACGGCCGATGGCCCTTGCGTCTGCCAGCCGCCTTTATCCGGCGGTATCAGTTGCCCGCCGTCCCAGGGCCGGGCGCTGGAAGCCTTTCGGCCGGCATGCGCAAGCTGCATCGCGACCGCGGATTTCGAGTGTTTGCGCACCGAGGCCAGGATCGGCTTCAACGCCGCCTCGTTGGCGTCGCTGTAGAGGCCAAGACACCCGGGCGTGATGCGGCCGATGTCCTCGACGTGGGTGGCTTCGATGCAGAACATGGCAGCACCCGACAGCGCCAGCGAATTGATGTGGGTGAAATGCCAATCGGTAGCCGAGCCGTTTTCGGCCGAATACTGGCACATCGGCGAGACCATGATGCGGTTCGACAGTTTCAGTCCGCGCAAGTCGATCGGGGAAAACAGCGTGCTCATGCAGGGATGTTCCGGGAAGGTGAGAAGCGATGGATGGCGGGAGATTAGGTACTGCCGCCGATTTTACCAGCCGGCAAGGGCCTGCGTCGCCATGCGCGATTGGCGGAGCTCTCTGCTCGACAGCGAGGCGAGCGGCTATCTGTTCCGGCAATCGTCGGCATCGACCGTCGCGGCACAGCTGCCGACGTTCAATCCACCAGCGTGAACTGCAGCAGCAGCGTGCGCTGGAGCAGCGAGAAATTGTCGTCGGAGACCATGGTCAGCACGGTGTCGCCCTCGGCGGTCACATGCGCATCGATGCCTTCCATGTTGTCGACTTCCTGGCCCAGATCCGCATCGAAGATCGAGGGACCGTCGACCACGGCGCCCGGCGCGACCGATTTCAAGGGAATGCGCCGGATGCGGATGCCGATGCCGGCGAGCCAGGAGAATTTCCGCTCCAGGATCAGGAGATCACCTGTCGGCAGCAGCACCGCGTCGCTGACGTCGAAATTATTGGTGCGGCGGATGGCGAATGACCCGGGCGACGGCCCGCCGACCAGAAAGGCGATGATATTGCCCTGGGGATCGAGGCCGCGTTCGGACATCGCGATCAACGTGCCCGCGAGCGGCTGGCCCTTCGGCACCATGACAAGCGCTTCCAGCCCCTTGTTGTACGGCAGCTTCTTTACCGCCGGCGGCATCGGCACCACCTCGCCGATCGCCCGCGTAAAGCCCTTGGAGAAATCGAAACGCAGCACCTGATTGACGCGTTCGAGCCCGACATAGACCAGCGAACCGTCGAGTGCGATCGATTCGGAATCGAACCAGCCGCGGGCGGTGATCGGCCTGCCGTCCGGCCCGAGCATCGGAGATGCCTCGACATCGGCAAGCCCCGTCATCTCGCGCCCGGAATAGACGATGCGGCCGGTGAACCAGCTTCCCTTGTCGCTCAGCGCGATGAATTTCTCGCCCTTGGCGTCGAGCCGTAGCCCCGACAGCCCGCCGAACCCGCGGAACGCCGAGGTCAGCACCAGCCCGCTGCGCCATTCGAGCGAGCCGAAGCGAACATGCGAGCGATCGCGCGGATCGAAAGAGGCAATGGGACGCGCATTGACGTCGATCGATACCGCCGTGGTGACGAAGGTCTCGTCCTTTGCGGCCGGCTTCGACGGCGCCCCGGAGAATTGCGCGTGAACGATGTTGGGCGCAGCGAGGGTCGAAAGCCCGGCCGCCGCGCAGTTGAGAAAGCGACGGCGGCTGAGGCTGGCACGCATTCGCGCTTTACGAATGCAGCCGGCGCGGACCCCTTGCGGCGGGCGGCGCACCGTGTGTCTCGCTGAACAGCTCGGCGAGCTTTTCGGTGATCGCGCCGCCGAGTTCTTCCGCATCCACGATGGTGACGGCGCGGCGATAGTAGCGCGTGACGTCGTGGCCGATGCCGATCGCGATCAGCTCGACCGGCGAACGGGTCTCGATCTCCTCGATGATGTGGCGCAGGTGCCGCTCGAGGTAGTTGCCGGCGTTGACCGACAGCGTGGAATCGTCGACCGGCGCACCGTCGGAGATCATCATCAGGATCTTGCGCTGCTCAGCGCGGCCGAGCAGCCGCTTGTGCGCCCAGTCCAGCGCCTCGCCGTCGATGTTTTCCTTGAGCAGGCCCTCGCGCATCATCAAGCCCAAATTCTTGCGCGCGCGCCGCCACGGCGCGTCGGCGGATTTGTAGATGATGTGGCGCAGGTCGTTCAGCCGGCCGGGATTCGGCGGCTTGCCGGCGGCGAGCCACGCCTCGCGCGACTGCCCGCCTTTCCAGGCGCGGGTCGTGAAGCCCAGAATCTCCACCTTGACGCCGCAACGCTCCAGCGTGCGCGCCAGGATGTCCGCGCAGGTCGCAGCGACCGTGATCGGACGTCCCCGCATCGAGCCGGAATTGTCGAGCAGCAGGGTCACGACCGTGTCGCGGAAGGTCGCCTCCTTCTCATGCATGAAGGACAGCGGGTGATAGGGATCGGTGACCACGCGCGACAGCCGCGCGGGATCGAGGATGCCCTCTTCGAGATCGAACTCCCAGGCGCGGTTCTGCTGTGCCATCAGGCGGCGCTGCAGCCGGTTGGCGAGCCGCGCCACGATGCCCTGCAGATGCGCGAGCTGCTTGTCGAGATAGGAGCGCAGGCGTTCCAGCTCGTCATGGTCGCAGAGATCCTCGGCCGCGATGACCTCGTCGAACTTCGGCGCGAAGGCGTGATATTCCGGCCCGCGCGGCTCGTTTTGCCCGCGCGAATTGGGGCGCGTCGCCTCGCCCGGCGTCTCGTCATCGCCGAGTTCGCCGTCATCGAAGGTGTCGCTGGTGGAAGCCTGCGCGCTCTCCATGGCGCTGTCGGACGTATCGTCGGTGGTCGCCTCCGCCTGGTCGGCGCTCATCTCCTGCGCCGCGTCGCTGTCGGGCGAGCCTTCGGCGCCGGACTGATCGCTGTCGCCGTCCGGATTGTTCTCGTCGTTGTCGTCCTCGTCGGACTCGGCGTTGCGGTCGTCGCCGAGATCGAGCGCCGACAACAGGTCGTGGACCATGTCGCCGAACCTGGCCTGATCCTCGGTAACGCGGGCAAGCTGGTCGAGCCGCGAGCCGATCTTGTCCTCCAGGGTCGGCCGCCACAGGTCGACCATCTTCTTTGCGGCCGCGGGCGGCGCCATGCCGGTCAGGCGTTCGCGCACCAGCATCGCCAGCGCATCCGACAGCGGCGCGTCGGCACGGTCGGTGATCTCGTCATATTTGCCGCGATGGAAATGATCGTCGAGCATCGCGGTGAGGTTCTTCGCGACCCCCGACATGCGCCGCGCGCCGATCGCCTCGACCCGCGCCTGCTCCACCGCCTCGAACACGCCGCGCGCCTGCGGATTGCCCGGCATCAGCTTGCGATGCACCTTGGGATCATGGCAGGCAAGCTTGAGCGCGATCGAATCGGCGTGGCCGCGCACGATCGCCGCATCGCGCCGGGTCATCTTGCGCGCGGGCTCGGGCAGCCGCGCCTTGCCGGGCGCAAGGCCCGGCCGCTCAGCCGCGAAGGAGACTTCAAGCTCCGGCTGCCGTGCGATCGCGCGCAGGCAGGACGTAACCGCGCGCTTGAACGGCTCGGTCGGGGCCTCTTTCGATCCCGTGCGGAACTTGCTGTTGGACGTCGACATTACAACCTTAAGCCTGTCGTCCCCGCGAAAGCGGGGGACCAATCAGGAGAGCGCCACGTTGACCGCGGATTCCGCAAGCTCGGTGTTGAAGCAGCGTTGATAGAATTCCGCCACCAGCGGCCGCTCCAGCTCGTCGCATTTGTTGAGGAAGGTGACGCGGAACGCAAAGCCGATATCGCCGAAAATCTCCGCGTTTTCCGCCCAGGTGATTACCGTGCGCGGGCTCATCACGGTCGACAGATCGCCATTGGCGAATGCGTTGCGGGTGAGATCGGCAAGCCGCACCATCTTGTTGACGATGTCGCGTCCTTCCGTCGTGCGATAGTGATGCGCCTTGGCCAGCACGATTTCGACCTCCTCGTCATGGGCGAGGTAGTTCAGCGTGGTGACGATCGACCAGCGGTCCATCTGGCCCTGGTTGATCTGCTGGGTGCCGTGATAGAGGCCCGAGGTGTCACCGAGGCCGACCGTGTTGGCCGTCGAGAACAGCCGGAACGCCGGATGCGGCTTGATCACCTTGTTCTGGTCGAGCAGCGTCAGGCGACCCGAGACCTCCAGCACGCGCTGGATCACGAACATCACGTCCGGGCGGCCGGCGTCATATTCGTCGAACACCAGCGCGATGTTGTGCTGGAGAGCCCAGGGCAGGATGCCGTCGCGAAATTCAGTGACCTGCTTGCCGTCCTTGATGACGATCGAATCCTTGCCGACGAGATCGATACGGCTGATATGGCTGTCGAGGTTGACGCGCACGCAGGGCCAGTTCAGCCGGGCGGCAACCTGCTCGATATGGGTCGACTTGCCGGTGCCGTGATATCCAGTCACCATCACGCGGCGGTTCTTGGCGAAACCGGCGAGAATCGCGAGCGTCGTAGCGCGGTCGAAGCGATAATCCGTGTCGACGTCCGGCACGTGCGGATCGACTTCGGAATAAGCCGGCACTTCGAGGTCGCTGTCGATGCCGAACACCTGCCGGACCGACACCTTCATGTCGGGCAAACCGGATATTTCCTTACCATTGGTCGTGGCAGCGGTCGTCATTACTCCTCCGAGGTCCGGGCGTTCCCGAAACCAGATATACAGTTTTGGCTGCGGATGGGGGCGTCAAGCAAGCCTAGCAGAGAGCGCCGACGGGCAGAAGCCCGCCCCCCAATCAAAGTTCCGTTGATTTTTCATGCAGATATGCATGGGACGCGGTTTTTGGAAGGCTGCCCTGCGAATCACGCCCACTTTCGTGCGCCAGATCACTGCGCTGGCCCCGCGGACCGGTTTGCATGGCACTTTTCGTGCCTCTAGTTACTTGTGGTAGGTCGACGGCCGAAACCGGCACCAACGCGAACAGGGATTTTGTGGCTTCATATCTCGACCCATTGATTGCGTTTGTGTCGGCCAACCCCTGGCTTGCCTATCTGACGCTCTTCCTCGCCGCGCTCCTGGAAGCCGTTCCAGTGGTGGGATCGGTCATTCCCGGCTCGACCATCATCCTGGCGCTGAGCGCGCTGGTGCCCGGCGGCGAGCTGAAACTGCAATGGGTGCTGCTCGCGGCGGTCGCTGGCGCGGTGGTCGGCGACGGCTCGGCCTATTGGGTCGGCCATCGGGCCCAGCGCGAAATCCTCTCGACCTGGCCCTTGACCAATTATCCGCGCGTGGTCGCGCAGAGCGAAGACTTCTTCAACCGCTGGGGGACCTGGGCGGTATTCTTTGCGCGTTTCGTGCCCCCGATCCGCGCCTTTGTCCCCATCACGGCCGGCTCGCTCGGCATGCCCCCTGCCCGTTTCTATGCCGTCAACATTTTCGCGATCCTGCTCTGGGCGCCGGCCCATGTCCTGCCCGGCGTGGCCGCGGTGTCGGTGCTCGAAGACTACGGCGTCTTTCACCACACCGGTGGCGGAGCGAAGCATTTCTGGATGCCCATCATCATCGGCGGCGCCATCATCGTGGCGCTCTCGGTCTGGACCATCCGGCGCCGTCACGGCGGCAGTGCGATCGAGCCGGCAGCCAAACAGTCCCGCGGATAGGCCTGCGTAACCGCCGCTTGTGTGTTAGCCTGCCGTCAGGCAGGGCGGAATCCATGAAGCGTCGCGCGTTCATTACGCTGCTCGGCGGTATCGGACTGGTGCCATCCGGGGCACGCGCCCAGCAGGCGATGCCGGTGATCGGCCTCCTCAGCAGCGCGTCCTCCCACGACTATGGGCCGATGATCGCCGCGTTCAGGAAGAGCCTCGCAGAGACCGGGTTCGTCGAAGAGCGCAACGTCAGGATCGAATATGTCTGGGCCGATGAGCACTATGACCGCCTGCCGGCGCTGGCAGCCGATCTGGTTCGCCGGCAGGTCAATGTGATCGTCGCTGCCACGACCCCTGCAGCCCTGGCGCTCAAGCCGGCCACGGCCACGATACCCATCGTCTTCGCGATCGGCGGCGATCCCGTGCGCACCGGACTTGTCGAGAGCCTCAGCCGACCCGGCGGCAATATGACCGGCGCGGCTCACATCAATGTCGAGATCGCCCCGAAGCGGCTTGAGCTGATGCACGAGTTGCTGCCTTCGGAAAAGGTCATGGGGCTACTGCTGAACCCGGCAAACCCGCTCGCCGCATCCGTATCGGCCGACGTGACGAAGGCGGCGGACGCACTCGGCCTCAAATTGCATGTCGTGCGGGCCAGTGACGATCAAGGCATCGATCGGATGTTCGACGAGCTTTCTGGCCAGCAGGCGAGCGCGTTGGTGATCGGGACCGATCCATTGTTCACCAGTCGTGCCCAAAAGCTGGCTACCCAGTCATTGCGCTCAAAGATGCCGGCGATCTACCAGTATCGCGAGTTCGTCGATGCAGGCGGGCTGATGAGTTATGGCGGCAGCATCACCGATTCCTACCATCACGCCGGCGCCTATGTCGGCCGTATCCTCAAGGGCGAGAAGCCTGCCGACCTTCCGGTGCAGCTTTCCACAAAGGTGGAGTTTTTCCTTAATCTCAAGAGTGCCAAGCAGCTCGGCCTCTCCGTGCCGCTCTCCCTGACCGGACGCGCCGACGAGGTGATCGAATGAAGCGTCGTGAATTCATCGCTCTCCTTGGTGGCGCCGCATTGACGCCCGTTGCAGCGCGAGCGCAGCAGGCCATGCCCGTGATCGGCCTGATCAACGGCACCTCCGCACAAAAATATGAGCCGCAGGTCGCCGCATTCCGATTGGGCCTCAAGGAAAGCGGCTTTGTCGACGGTGAAAACGTCACCATCGAATATCGCTGGGCCGACGGCGACTACAGCCGCCTGCCGGAACTCGCCGCCGATCTTGTGAAGCGCCAGGTCGCGGTGATCGTCGCCAATACGCCCGCCAATATCGCCGCGAAAAAGGCGACCGATAAGATCCCGGTGGTGTTCACCACCGCCAGCGATCCGGTGCAGATCGGGCTCGTCACAAATCTCAATCACCCGGGCGGCAACGTCACCGGCGTCACCCAACTCAACGCCTCGCTTGGCCCGAAACGGCTCGAACTGGCACACGAACTATTGCCTGCCGCAACCGATCTGGCATTGCTCGTCAATCCGAACGACCCGGCCCGCGCCGAGAAATTCACTCATGAGGTGGGCGAGGCAGCCAAGTATCTCGGCTTGCAGCTTCACGTGCTGCGCGCCGGCACGGAGGCTGAGATCGAGACCACGCTGGCGGGAATTGCCCAAACCAAAGCCAGTGCGCTCGTGGTTGGCGCCGACGCCTTTTACAACGCCAATGCGCGGTTGCTGGCGGAGGCGTCGCTACGCAACAGGGTACCAACGATTTACGAGTATACCGAGTTCACCGACGCCGGCGGGCTGATGAGCTACGGCGGCGATATCAAGGAAAGCTATCGCTGGGCCGGCATCTATGCCGGACGCATTCTCAAGGGCGCCAAGCCCGCCGACCTTCCGGTGCAGCAGTCCACGACCGTCGAACTGATCGTCAACCTCAAGACGGCCAAGGCGCTTGGCATCACCGTGCCGCTGCCGCTGCTCGGCCGCGCCGACAAGATCGTCGAGTAAGCCGCGCCGAAGTGGCCCTCAAGACGTCGCGCCCCGCCCCGGCGCCGGGCCGACATAGCGCGCACGCGGGCGGATCAGCCGGCCGTACTGCAATTGCTCGCTCGCATGCGCGATCCAGCCGACGGCGCGCGCCATGGCAAACAGCGTCAGTTCGCTTCCCGCGGCAAGCCGCAGGCTGTGCGCCAGCACGGCCAGGGCATAATCGATGTTGACGAATTCGCCGGTGGCTTCCGCGATCCGCTCCGGAACTTCCCGGGTGAATTTTCGCGCGGCGCCGGCGCGGGTCAGCGCGTTGAGGAGCGACATCGCGCGCGGATCGCCGCGCTTGTAGACGCCGTGGCCGAAGCCGGCAAAGCGCTCGCCCAGCGCCACGCGCTCGCGGATTACCGGCTCCGGATCCTGGTCGATCAGCGTCTTCACCAGCCGTGAGGCCAGCACCCCCGCGCCGCCATGCATCGGGCCTTTCAACGCCGCGAGACCTGCGATGATCGAGTCATAGAGATTTAGTCCGGTCGACGCCGCGCAGCGCACGGTGAAGGTCGAAGCATTCAGTTCGTGATCGGCCAGCAGCACCAGCGCGCGGCGGATCAGGTCGGCGGCGTGCTTGTTATCAGGCGCCCAGGCCTTGGCGATCTGCTGATGCAGCGGCTCGGCCGAGGGCGCCGTATTGAGCATGGTCGCCACCAGGAGCCGCAGGATACGCGCGCCGACCATGGCGCGCCCCTCGGGGGCGCGTGTGAACGCGCCGGGATCGGCACTGGTCGCCAGTGCCAGCACGGCAATCGCGCGCTCGATCGGCGCCGCGCGGCGTGCGGCTTCGGCAATCGCGCGCATCTCGTCTGAGACGTGCGGGCAATTGTCCGCCGCAAAGGGGTCGACGCCTGTCACGTCCCAGAGCAGCGTCGCCGTATGCTCGAGCGTGTCCTTTTCCGCGAGGTCGACGCAATTCACCCCGCGATAGATCGCGCCCTGTTCGGTGATGGTCGCAATCGCCGAATCCATCACCGGCAGCTCGGGGTCAAAACTCTTGAAGCCATGCGGCTCGACCGTCGGCGTGCGGCGCTCCTTCAGGCCGCGGATGTCCTCGGCGCGATAGCGGTGGCTGCGCGAATCCGGCGACGGCTCGGAGCGGATCAGCCCCCGGCTGACATAGGCGTAGAGCGTGGCCGGCGAGATCGCCAATTCGGCCGACGCCTCCCGGGCGGACAGATAGAGCTCGGCGGATTTTTTCATATTGATTTATATAATCAAGATTGATCAATCTGTCGAGGCCGCCGATCTTTTCAGCCTGACCATCCCCCTGAAAGGAGACCGGCCATGAATATGCATCTCACCAAGAGCCAGATTGGTCTGGACGGCGTTCCCGCCGCCGAGACCGTGTTGAGCCATGTCGACGGCGAGCGCGGCGAACTCATCATCGCCGGCGAGCGGGTCGGCGACCTCGCCGGCCAGGCAAGCTTCGAGAGCGTCACCGCACGGCTCTGGAACGGCGCGACCGGCAAGGCGGTGACCGAAGCCGATGTGCGCGCGTGGCTCGGCGCGGCGCGCGAGCGCGCATTCGCACGGCTGCCGCAACTGCTGCCGGCGACGCAGGGCCTGTCGATCGTCGACGGCTTTCGTGCCGCCATCGCCGGCCTGCGCGCCGAGAACGGGCTCGACCATGAGGCGACCCTCGTCGGCGCATTTCCGGTGATCGCCGGGGCGCTGGTGCAGCAAGCCAGGGGCCATCGGCCGATCGCGCCCGACCCGAACGTCAGCCATGCGGCCGATACGCTCAGGATGCTGCTCGGCGACAAGCCCGAGCCGCGCAACGTGGCCGCGCTCGACGCTTATTTCGTCACCGTGTGCGACCACGGCATGAACGCCTCGACCTTCACGACGCGCGTGGTGGCTTCGACCCAGGCGGACCTGTTCGCGGCGGTCACCGCCGGCTATTGCGCGCTGACCGGGCCGCTGCATGGCGGCGCGCCGGAACCGGTGCTGGAAATGCTGGATGCGATCGGCAAACGCGAACGCATCAAGCCCTGGGTCGACGATGCGCTGGCGCGCGGCGAGCGGCTGATGGGATTTGGCCATCGCGTCTATCGCGTGCGCGATCCCCGCGCCGACGTGCTGAAAGCCGCGATCGAAAGACTTTCGGCCGACGGCGCCGACCTTCCCTTTGCCAGCGAGGTCGAGGCCTACATCCGCGAAGCGCTGCGGCGGAAGAATCCGACCAGGCCTCTGGAGACCAATGTCGAATTCTTCACGGCGATCCTGCTCGACGCCCTCGCCATCCCCCGGCAGGCGTTCACGCCGATCTTCGCCGTGGCACGAGCCGCCGGCTGGACGGCGCATGCGCTGGAGCAGCGGCGCACGGGCCGGCTGATTCGGCCGAGTTCTTCGTATGTCGGGAGAATGCCGAGGACGGCGGACAATTGAGTAAGGTCGATATACGCGACGGCGGAGCCAGCGACTCCGCCGTCGTCCCTGCGAAAGCAGGGACCCATACGCTGCGGCCTATCAATTGGATCGTCCGGCAGACATCCCGCGCAAGCAATTTCCGCCGGCGATTATGGGCCCCTGCTTTCGCAGGGGCGACGAGCTTCAGCCCGCGCGCACCACGGTCTTCAGATAATTATAGGCCTTGATGATCTCGATCAGGCGATCTTCGGTCGAGCGGTCGCCGCCATTGGCGTCGGGGTGATGCTGCTTCACCAGCGCCTTGTACTTGATCTTGACGTCTTCCAGCGTCGCGTCGGGGCCAAGTCCCATCACCTGCAACGCCTTGCGCTCGGCATTGAAGACCTTCCGCGCCTCGGCCTTCGGCGAAGCCTCCGGACCCGGCCGCCAGCGGCCGCGCCCGTTCAGCTCGGAGAACATACTGAAGGGATCGGCGGCGCCCTCGAAATCCGCCGCGTCGGCCCCCTTGCCTTTGCCCGGGCTGCCATTGGCGCCCATCTTCCAGGTCGGGCGATGGCCGGTCATCGCGTCCTTTTGATAGCGCGCGACCGCGTCGGCATTCATGCCGGAAAAGAAATTATAGGCCTGATTGTACTCGCGCACATGGTCGATGCAGTAGTGCCAGTACTCGCGCGAGTTCTCGCGCCCCTTCGGCGCGCGGTGCGGCCCCTTTTTCTGGCAGCCCGGCCACTCGCACATGATCGCGGCTTCGCGCGCCTGCGTCTGCTGCTTCGCGCTCAGCTTGTTCGGCTTGATGCGAATGGAATCGAAAATTTTAGATGAATCGATCGGCATGACAGACTTTGACTACGCAACGCAAAAACCTTCAAGTCTTGACATTGCAAAAGCGTTTAAATCCGGGCTCGGCATTGACGAAAAGCAGTTGCAAGATTTAATGCCATCATATGACGACCCAGCACACTATCACAAATAAGTTGCGTGAAGCTTTCTTTCCAGAAAGTCTCGAGGTCCAGGACGAGTCCCATCTGCATGAGGGCCATGCCGGCCACAGACCGGGCGGCGAGACGCATTTCCGGGTACATATTGTATCGCAGGCCTTCAAAGGGAAGAGCCGGATCGAGCGGCATCGCATGATAAATGCGGCGCTTTCGAGCGAGCTTTCAGGAACCGTGCACGCCCTTGCGATCCACGCGAAGGCACCCGGAGAAGGTTAGCGCTTCCGCGTCAAAATGCCGTGCCGGCGCGCTTCGGCTTCGCCTCTTCTGCTTCCGTCTCCCGCGGCACCGGGACAATACGGAGCGCGGTGATGCGGTTGCGCTCCCGACGCAGCACGCGAAAGCGGAAGCCGTGGAAGGTGAAGCTCTGGCCACGCTCCGGGATCGAACGCGCCTCGTGGATCACGAGACCCGCGACCGTGGTTGCCTCTTCATCGGGCAGATGCCAGTCCATGGCGCGGTTGAGATCGCGGATCGGCACCGAGCCGTCGACCACGACCGAACCGTCGGGCTGGCCACGGACGCCGGCCACCACCACGTCGTGCTCGTCGGAAATATCGCCGACGATCTCTTCCAGGATATCTTCCAGCGTCACCAGGCCTTCGACCTCGCCGTACTCGTCGACGACCATGGCGAAGTGGGTCTTGCGTCGGCGGAACGCCTTCAACTGTTCCGAGACCGAGCGCATTTCCGGCACGAACCAGGGCGGCAGCGCGATCGCCGAGACGTCGATGCGGGAGGCATCGCCTTCGGAGGCGCGGATGGCGCGGAGCAGATCCTTGGCATGCAGCACGCCGATGATGTTTTCCGGCGTTTCGCGCCACAGCGGAATGCGGGTGTATTCCGACGCCAGCATCTCGCGTACCAGATCGTCCACCGGCAGGTCGGCGTTCACCATCACCATTTCGGTGCGATGGACCATCACGTCGGAAACCTGCAATTCGCGGAGATCGAGCAGTCCGCCGAACATGTCGCGGTCCTGCTTCTCCACCTTGCCTTCGTGATGCAGCAGATCGACGGCGCCGCGCAGCCGCTCGGTCGGCGACAGGATCGCCTGATGCGCGCCGACCTTGATGCCGAGGATCTTCATCAGCACGCGAACGATGGCCTCGATCACGGTGAGCAGGGGCCCGAGGATGTACAGCATCAGCCGCATCGGCCGCGCCACCGCGAGCGATACCCGGTCGGGCGCGTTGATCGCGATGGTCTTCGGCAGCACTTCGGCGAAGATGACGACCAGGATGGTCATCACGGCGGTGGCGTAGAGCACGCCGACCTCGCCGAACCATTGGGTGAAGATACCGGTCGCCAGGGCGGACGCGCCGATGTTGGCGATGTTGTTGCCGAGCAGCAGCGCCCCGATGAGGCGTTCGCGGATCCCGATCAGCTCCGAGACCACGTTGGCGTCGCTGTTGCCCTGCTTCGACAGCCGCAACATGCTCGCGCGCGAAGCCCCGGTCAGCGCAGTTTCGCTTGCTGCGAAGAATGCGGACACGCCAAGCAGCGCAACCATGATTGAAAAAGTGAGCCAGTTCATGAGGCGATCTGTGCGTTACCTAGGAAGAGCATGACCCTTTTGCAAAGCCGGCACGCGCGACGCGACAAGACGCCGGCTTGCCGGCCGAATCACGCCTTGAGCTTACCTTGAAGAAACTCGCGCACCGGCGCGGGCTCGACGTCTTTTGCGATCACCGCGCGGCCTATCGCTTCCAGCAGGATGAACGTGAGCTTGCCGCGGCGGACCTTCTTGTCCTGCGCCATCAGCGCCATCAGCGCGTCGGCATCCGCAAGGCCTTCCTGTGCGAACCCCGCGATGTCCTGCAGCCGCGTCGGCAAGCCTACCCCGACGAGATGCCGCTCGATGCGCGCGGCATCGGCTTGCGGGATCATGCCGAGCGAGGCCGAAAACTCCGCCGCCAGCACCATGCCGATGGCAACCCCCTCGCCATGGAACAGCCGGTCGGAGAATCCCGTCGCGGCTTCGAGCGCATGCCCAAAGGTGTGGCCAAGATTGAGCAGCGCGCGGTCGCCGGTCTCGCGCTCGTCACGCGCCACGATCGCGGCCTTGGCGCGGCATGAAGTGGCGATCGCGTGCTCGCGCGCCGCTCCGCCCCCGAACAGCTCGGCGTGGTTGGCTTCGAGCCAGGCGAAAAAGGCTTCGTCGCCGAGCACGCCATATTTGGCGACTTCGGCATAACCCGCGCGGAACTGGCGCGGCGAGAGCGTGTCGAGCACGGCGGTGTCGGCGATAACGAGCACCGGCTGGTGGAACGCGCCGAGCAGGTTCTTGCCCTGCGGCGAATTGATCCCGGTCTTGCCGCCGACCGACGAATCGACCTGCGCCAGCAGCGAGGTCGGCACCTGCACGAAATCGACGCCACGGCGCAGGATCGCGGCCGCAAAGCCCGCGAGATCGCCGACCACGCCGCCGCCAAGCGCAATTACGAGATCGTTGCGTTCGACCTTCGCCGCGATCAGCGCTTCCGAAACCTTTTCAAGGCCGGCATAGCTCTTCGAGCCCTCGCCTTCCTCCACGATGATGCGCGAGGTCGCGATGCCGGCTGCGGCGAGCGAGGCCTCGGCCGGTTCAAGCCAATGTCTGGCGACGGTCTGGTCGGTGACGATCGCGGCACGCACGCCCGGCCGAAGCGCTGCAACGCGCGGCCCCAGCGAGGCCAGCACGTCGCGGCCGATCACGATGTCATAGGCGCGATCGCCGAGCGCGACGTCGACCACGGTCGTGTCGGCATGTTTCAGCGGCGCGGTCATCGGGCAGTACTCACGGTGTCGATCGCGGGTGCGGTGGCGACGCCGGCAAGGCGGTCGCGCAAAGCGTCAAGGCATTCATCGACGATCTTGTCATGCGGCACGTCGCGCGAGGCAATCGTCACATCGGCATGCTGGTAGACCGGCTCGCGCTCGCTGAGCAGGCGGCTGACGGTCGCGGCGGGATCGGCGGTCTGCAGCAGCGGCCGGTCGGCGCGGCGCCTGACCCGGCGCAGGATGATGTCGGGATCGGCCTTCAGCCAGATGGACACCGCCTTCTCCGCGACGCGGCGGCGGGTATCCTCGCGCATGAACGAGCCGCCGCCGGTGGCGAGCACCGCCGGCCCGCCTTCCAGCAGCCGCGCGATCACCCGCGCCTCGCCATCCCTGAAATGCGGCTCGCCATGAAGCTCGAAAATTTCCGGGATGGTCATGCCGGCCGCCGCCTCGATCTCGATATCGGCGTCGACAAACGGCAGATTGAGCCGCGCCGCCAGCCGCCGCCCGATGGTGGATTTGCCCGCCCCCATCATGCCCACGAGCACGATCAGGCGCTTGCCCAGGGCCGCCAAAATCTCGGCTTCCTGGGTCGCAGTCGCGGGTGCTGGCGTCGTCGTCTCGGACATCTCGATTTTTAAGGTTTCGGCGGCATTTGCCGCCTTGTTTGCCACCTATACTACCCCTGTCGATACCCTAGCCAGAGAGACTTGCAACGGCGGGACGAACATGGTGGATGATTTCATTGGTTAATCCGGTGCGTTAGGCCCCAAGAGATGCCCAGCCTGTTCCGCTTCCTGACAGTCGTCGCCATCCTCGTCGGCATCGTCTATGGCACGCTCTACGCGCTGGCGAATTTCGTCAGTCCAAAATCGCGCGAAATAACCGTCAACATCCCGCCGGCTAAATTTCTAAAGAAATAGGGCTTAAGGTCCGGGGCATGCGCAAGGCCTCCGATGAGCAACTGATCAGCCTGTTCCTCGACATGCTCGCGGCGGAACAGGGCGCGGGCGACAACACGCTGCAGGCCTATCGCCGCGACCTCGAGGATCTCTCCGCCTTTCTCGGCCACGGACAGCAGAATTTCGCGACCGTGCAGACCGAGGCGCTGCGCGACTACCTCAGCGATCTCGACACCCGCGGCTTCAAATCGTCCAGCGTCGCACGGCGGCTGTCGGCGACGCGGCATCTGTTCCGTTTCCTGCTCAACGAGCGGATCCGCAGCGAGGATCCGGCCGCGATCCTGTCCGGGCCGAAACGCGGCCGCGGCTTGCCAAAGGTGCTGTCGATCCCCGACGTCGACCGCATGCTGACGCGCGCCAAGGAACGTTCGCAGGCGGCAGACGCCTCGTCCTCGCGGCAACTGCGGGCGCTACGGCTCTATTGCCTGCTCGAAGTGCTCTACGCCACGGGCCTGCGCGTCTCCGAGCTCGTCTCGCTGCCGCGCTCGGCGGCGCGCACCGATGGGCGGATGATCGTGGTGCGCGGCAAAGGCAACAAGGAACGGCTGGTGCCGCTGAACGACGCCTCGCGGCAGGCGATGAGCGATTACCTGGCCGCAACCGAGGCCGCCAAATCCGGCAAGGGCAGGAACGCCGCGCCGTCGAAATGGCTGTTCCCCTCCTTTGGCGAAAGCGGCCATCTGACGCGACAGCATTTTGCCCGCGACCTGAAGGAGCTCGCATCCGCTTCCGGCCTCAGCCCGAGGCTGGTATCGCCGCACGTACTGCGCCACGCCTTTGCAAGCCACCTCCTGCACAACGGCGCGGACCTGCGCATCGTACAGACCTTGCTCGGGCATACGGATATCTCGACCACGCAGATCTACACCCACGTGGTGGAGGAGCGGCTGAAAAGCCTGGTGCGCGACCTGCATCCGCTTGCCGAGAAGTAGGCCGATCCTCAAGCGGCGCGCCTTGACTTCCGTGCGATCTCCCGCGAAAGAGCAACCGCGTCGCCAAACGTTCAGCCCCCGCGTCCCGGAATACGCGCTAAATCCTTGAAACAGCGCAACTTCCCAAGACGTTCCGAAACCGTTTCGCCTGCCCGCATGTTCTTCCCTATATTGCCTTGATGCCGGACCAGATGCGCTCCTACCTCGATTTCGAAAAGCCCGTCGCTGAACTCGATTCCAAGGTCGATGAACTGCGCGCGCTCGCCGCCGGCGGTACCGACATCGGCGAAGAGGTGACGAAGATCGAAGAGAAGGCGGCGCAGGCGCTCGCCGACCTCTATGCCAACCTGACGCCGTGGCAGAAGACGCTGGTGGCGCGCCATCCGCAGCGGCCGCATTTCACCGATTTCGTCAACGCGCTGATCACCGAATTCACCCCGCTCGCGGGCGACCGCAAGTTCGGCGAGGACGAGGCGCTGATGGGCGGCTTCGGCCGTTTCCAGGGCGAAAGCATCTGCGTGGTCGGCCAGGAGAAAGGCGCCTCCACCGAATCCCGCATCAAGCACAATTTCGGCATGGCCCGGCCGGAAGGGTATCGCAAAGCCGTACGGCTGATGGAAATGGCCGACCGCTTCGGCATTCCCGTGCTGTCGATCGTCGATTCCGCCGGCGCCTATCCCGGCATCGGCGCCGAGGAGCGGGGACAGGCCGAGGCCATCGCGCGCTCGACGGATGCCTGTCTCTCGCTCGGCGTCCCCAATGTCGCGATCGTCACCGGCGAGGGCATGTCGGGCGGCGCGATCGCCATCACCACAGCCAACCGTGTGCTGATGTACGAGCATGCGATCTACAGCGTGATCTCGCCGGAAGCAGCCTCCTCGATCCTCTGGCGCGACGGCACCAAGGCCCAGGAAGCTGCCAACAGCATGAAGATCACCGCCCAGGACATGCTGCGATTCGGGGTGATCGACACCATCCTGAAAGAGCCTGTCGGCGGCGCCCACCGCGATCCCGCCATGATGATCGCGGCGACCGGCGAGGCCATCGCCCAGGCTTTTTCCGAGCTCAAGGGGTTGGACGCCGACGCGGTTCGCAAGCAGCGGCGGCAGAAATTCCTCGATATCGGTCGAAAACTGGGCTGAGAGCGACCCAAATCCGTCCCAAAGCCCCCATCAGGTCACTTTTTGACGAAATCCGGTGCAAGCCCCGATCTCGGCCGCAATTAGGCCCAGAGCCCATATTTATCCTCTGTTGACCATGGCTCGGCTAGTGATCTGCTGCGGTGCCCGCTCCGGGTTGCCCGCAGCGGGCGCAAAGGGTAGTATTTTAGCTAATGGCTTCAGGGTATTCGCGCTTTATGGGGTTGGCGAAATCACCCAGTGGGAGTGGAGCTTTCCATTGATCAACCGCACGCTGGTCCGCGCGCTTATCACCTCGGTTGCGCTTGCTGCCGCCGGTGTGTTCATGGCCGGCTGCAATTCCGACGAGATTTCCCTCGCCGCCAATGCCAAGGCCAACCAGCCGGTTCCACCCAAGCTGATTGCCGCGATGACCGAGAAGGACATGGATCTGCAGTCGCCGATCCTGGTCCGCCTGTTCAAGCAGGAAGCCGAACTCGAGGTCTGGAAGCAGAACCGCTCCGGCAAGTTCGAGTTGCTGAAGACCTATCCGATCTGCCGCTGGTCCGGCGATCTCGGCCCGAAGGTGCGCGAAGGCGACCGCCAGGCACCGGAAGGTTTTTACACGATCTCGCCGGCGCAGATGAATCCGCAGTCGGCCTACTACCTGTCCTTCAACACCGGCTATCCCAACGCCTATGACGCCGCCCTCGGCCACACCGGCTCACAGCTGATGGTGCATGGCGACTGCTCCTCGCGCGGCTGTTACGCGATGACCGACGAGCAGATCGCGGAGATCTATTCGCTCGGGCGCGAATCCTTCTTCGGCGGCCAGAGGGCGTTCCAGTTCCAGGCCTATCCGTTCCGGATGACGGCGGCCAACATGGCCAAGCACCGCAACAACCCGAACATGGCCTTCTGGAAGATGATCAAGGAAGGCAACGATCATTTCGAGGTCTCGCACCGGGAGCCGAAGGTCGACTTCTGCGAGAAGAAATACGTGTTCGATGCGATCCGTGCGCCGAACACGACGCGCGATCCGGTCTTCAATGCCTCCGCCAAGTGCCCGGCTTATGCGATCGCGGACGACCTTGCCGATTCCGTTCGCGCGAAGCAGGAAGCCGACAACGCCGAGTTCAACAAGCTGGTCTCCAAAGGCGTGCCGGTCGCGAAACTCAATACCGGCGTCGACGGCGGCATGAACCAGGTGTTCGCTTCCCATGTGCCCGGCGCCAGCACCGGCCTCTCCGAGGGCGGCGACGGCCAGGGCCTGTCGCTGCTCGCCGTGTCGCGCGCACCTGGCACCATTCCCGGCACCGTCAATCCGCCGCGCGCACAGCAGCCGGGCGCTGATGAGCCGGTCGCTGCCGTCGCCACGGCTCCCGCTGCCCAGCCGGCGCCGACACGCGTCGCCTCCGCCACGCCCACGCAGGAATCCGAGGGCTTCTTCGCCAGCCTCGCCCGCAAGGTCGGCATCGGCGGCGCGTCTGGCGACACCACCGCCTCCGCCTCGCCCGCGCCGGCCAAGCCGAAGACCACAGAGGCCAAGCCGCTGGCCAAGGCATTCAAGCCGGCCGAGACCAGGCAGGCCGAGAGCAAGCTGGCCCCCCGTCCGGCGCTGAAGCCGTCGGTTGCGGATGCGCCGGCAGCGACCGCCACGCCCGCGAAAGACAATCTCGTCGCCGGCGCGCAGCCGATCATGCAGCCCAACTCGTTCGACAGCCGCTTCTCGGCCATGAAGTAGGGAACGCGACGGCGCTCCCGCTCTTTCCCGGCTCAGTCAGACCGACTGCCGCCTCCCCCCAAGCGATGTTCCCCTCGCCGCGATCGACGCTGGATCACTTCGCCCCTTTCAATCGGCAGGACGTGGCGCAGGTCGTCGTGACGCCGCGTTCGCACTTGATGCAGGCCGCGATGCACTGATCGAAAATCTTTTCATCATAGGGGAGCGCCGCCTTGCACAGGTTCGCGTCGCTCGTGGCGTCTCCGCCCTGAGAGCACGCAGCCAGGACCGCCAGCGGAATAAGAAGCACAAGGACGACCTGCATCACCGGCCCTTCAGCTCGCGTGGGTAAGTACGCGGCGCTCGATCGCGCCGAAATTTCCGATTTTTCCGCGTGCGAGTCCATAGACGCGAATGCTGATGCCAACCTTACTGTTCGAAGCGGCAAAAGGTTCCAGCGCGCTGCTATGCACCCATGATGGTGCCGGGAGGTAGGGAGGCACCCCGCAAAAGCTATTCCGATCGCAACATGGATACGAGTGCCCGCGGCACGACGTGTCGGGGTTTTGCAGATCGTCGCCCCAAAAGCCCACCACACGACATCATCCCGGAATGGACGCGGCCCGAATAATTGCTAATTTCACGCGTCAATATTCACCACCGGCACCCGGCCCACAGAAGGCCCGGCCGGTCATCGGGAGGGTAAAAGGAAATGGCGGGCATCCATCTGCTCGATCGTGTCATCGGCAGCGACTATCCCGATTTCGCCGACGACGCCGAGGTCCGCGCGTTCGAGCAAACTCCCTATGCGGAGCGCATCGCGGCGCAAAGCACTTATGACGCCATCAAGCTCGGCGCGGCCCACAACCCCGACGCGCCGGCACTTCAGTTCCTGCCCAATGCCGACCCGGCCGATCAGCCGGTCACGATCACCTACCGCGATTTCGTCGGCCGCGTGACGCAGGCCGCCAACATGTTTCATGCGCTCGGTGTCGGTAAGGACGATGTGGTGAGCTTCCTGCTGCCGCTATTGCCGGATGCCTTCGTCACCCTGTTCGGCGCCGAGGCCGCCGGAATCGCCAATCCCGTCAATCCGCTGCTGGAGCCGCACCAGATCGCGGAAATCCTGGAAGCCGCGCGCACCACGGTGCTGGTGGCACTCGGCCCGATGCCGGGCACCGACATCTGGCAGAAGGTCAAGCAGGTGCGCGGGCAATTGAAGCATCTGAAGGCGATCGTGCAGGTCGGCCATCAAGATCGACACGATGGCGACACCGCCAACGGCATCCATTCGTTCGGCGAGCTGATCAGGCAGCAGCCGGCCGACCGGTTGGTCAGCGGCCGGAAAATTTCCGGCCGCGACATCGCGGCCTATTTCCATACCGGCGGCACGACCGGCACGCCAAAACTCGTGCGCCACACGCACGGCAACCAGGTCTACCAGGCCTGGGCGATGAACCTGCTCCTTCAATCGAAGCCGGGCGGCAACCTGCTCTACGGCATGCCGCTATTCCATGTCGGCGGCTCGCTGACGCAGACACTGAGCACATTCTCCGCCGGCGGTTGCCTGGTCGTGCTGTCGCCGTCGGGGTGGCGCAACCCGGCGTCCGTCAAAAACATCTGGGGCCTGATCGATCGCTACAAATGCGAGGCATTTTCCAGCGTGCCGACGGTGCTGGCGGCCGCGATCGGCATTCCGCCCGGCGACGCCGATATTTCGAGCCTGAAATTTGCCGCCGCCGGCGGGTCGGCGATTCCGGTCGCGGTCGGCAAGGCGATCCAGGACAAGCTCAAGCTGCCGGTGCTCGAAGTCTACGGCATGACCGAGACCTCGAGCGTTCACACCATCGCCTATCCGGCACGTCCGATCCGTCTCGGCTCGGCCGGCCTGCCTGTGCCCTATAGCCGCGTGCGCATCGTCAAGCTCGATGCCGAGGGCCGCTTCGAGCGCGACTGCGCGCCGGACGAGATCGGCGTCGTCAGCATGGCAGGACCCGGCGTGTTCGGCGGCTATCTCAACGACGCCCACAACAAGGGCGCATTCGTCGCGGAAGGCTGGGTCAATTCCGGCGATCTCGGCCGGCTCGACAGCGAAGGCTTTCTCTGGATCACCGGTCGCGCCAAGGATCTGGTGATCCGCGGCGGCCACAACATCGATCCGGCGCCGATCGAAGACATCATGTTCCAGCATCCGGCCGTGGGGCTTGCCGCCGTGGTCGGCCAGCCCGACGCCTATGCCGGCGAGCTGCCCGTCGGTTATGTGCAATTGAGACCGGGCGCGAGCGTGCAGCCCGGCGAGCTGGAAGCCTGGGTGCGTGAGCGCACGCCCGAGCGCGCCGCGGTACCCGTGCAGGTCATCCCGATCGATCCGATGCCCCTCACCGGCGTCGGCAAGGTGTTCAAGCCGCAACTACGCTGGGATGCAGCCAGGCGCGTGTTCGCGACCGCGCTGACGCCGCTGCGCGAACGCGGCATCGACTGCAAGGTCGAGGTCGGCGCGCATGGCAGCCACGGCAGCATCGCCAATGTGACGATCGCAGGCGTGCCGAACGAGCAGCGCGAGGCCGTCGCCAACGAGGTGCGCACGATTCTCGCGCCATTCGTGATGCGGCATGAGGTCAGACACATCTAGATGCGATGGAGGTAGATGCGATGGAGGGAGCGGCGGCACCGCTCTTCCAGTCGTCCGGTCAACGGCGTGCAGCCTGCTGCATCCGCGACCGCGCTGCGGCGGCCTCGGCAAGGTTTCCGTCGATCTCGCCGCGAGCGAGCCCGATATCGCGGAGCTCGCGGTCATTGAGGGTTCGCAGCAGGACGAGATTGGCCTGCCGCTCGCGCTGCGCAATCAAGGCCGCAACGGCGCGATTGATGAGCTGGCCGGCACGAGAGATGAAATATACGAATGTGCTGCGGATCGTGGCCGAAGCCGGAGGATGGTCTGTAGTATGATTTAACAACGTCATGGTCCTGGTCCTTCGAGGCGGAGTTCGCTCCCCCTTCCCCGCCTGCACCATGCACGCGACGGGCGTCCAAGACTTTCAGGAAAGGATGAGCTTTCCTTCAGACGGGCTTGAGATTGTCTGGCCCTGCGATTGCCCTCCTTGGGACCTCGGTTTCGCGATGCCTTCGGCGCCGGCGCCGAGCTACTGCCAGGTAGAGGCGCCGAGCAGCGCGCCGTTACCGGAAGCGCGCGCCAGCGACGGCGAGGCCGACGGGAAGCTGATGGAAGCCGCCTCGGTGCGATAGCGCGGCAGGTAATCGTCGAGCGCATAGACCGCACACAAGGCGAGGCTGGACCATACAGCCAGGCTGAAATAGAGCGACATCCAGGCGATCTCGCCCTTCCAGTGCGTGATGTCGTGGGTCACGACCCAGCGCGTGCGCACGTCACGCAGCCCTTCGAGAACGCCGAGAAGCCTGCTGCCGTCGGCAAGCCCTTCCTTCCAGCGGGAGAGGTACATCGGCACGTCGACGGTCACGAGGAACGCGAGATAAAGCACGATCCCCGCGATCGCGGCGATCAGCACCCAGCGCACCGGGCCGTTGAACTCCGGCAGCAGCCGGCACAGCGCCACGCCGACCACGAAAAAGGCCACGGCCCAGATCGAATTCTCGATCGCGTTGCCGAGATAATTGGTGGTCAGAACAGCATACCAGGAGAAGCATTCCGCAATCAGGATCAGCGGCACGATCACCCATGCCGCGTTGATGGCGGTGTCCGCTCCCGTCAGCTCGCCGAGCTGGATCAGGATCACCGCCCACTGCGCCGCGAAGCAGACCTCGGCGATCGTGGCGACCGAGCGCCCGACGAACACGCTCGACAGCCAGTGATCGAACAGGCAGATGCGCTGCACGTCGGCGCGCGGCAGCACCGAGCGGAACGCGCAGCCGAAGACATAGGCCGCACACAGCAAAAGCATCAGCTCGATGCCGGAGCCTGCCGTTGGCCTGTGCAGCTCGCGGTACAGGAAAAACCAGATCGCGATATTGGCGACGCTGACCAGCGTCAAAATCGCCCACCACAGGGCCAACGGATTGGATTTTGCGCGCCACAGCATCGGCATCGGTCACTCCGAATTTAATCGAACTGACACGCTAGCGAATTATTTCTGTCATAAATAGCCGAGAATTATGACACGAGCCCGAGCCGGCGCGCGGGCAGCGGATGATGCCCCCGGACGATCGCAGAGCTATTCCGGCTGGATGCCGGCGACCCGTGTGTACTCGGCCCAGCGCTCGCGTTCGGCCCGCACTTCCGCCTCGCAATCGGCCAGGCTCGTGATGTCGCCAGAACCGCCGGGGCCGAATGGCACGATGATCTTGATCGGATGTGACGGATACTGATCGGCCCGGGCGATGGTGGACGCCAGCGCGCCGGCCGCGAGAGCAAGCGCAGCACGGCGGTCCAGCACGCTTTCATTGCCGACCGCCCGCCTCGGGCCTTACGCGTAGCGGCCGTGGCAGTGCTTGTACTTCTTGCCTGAGCCGCAGGGGCAATCCTCGTTGCGGCCGACCTTGCCCCAGCTTGCGGGATTTTTCGGGTCGCGCTGCGCCGCCGCGCCGGCCTGCGCGGGCACCAGCGAGACGTCCGCAAACGCCATCTCGTCCTCACCGGTGTCGGGATTGAGCTTGTGCGCTTCCATCGCCGGCAACGGCTGCTGCTCTTCCGGCGGCACGATCTCGACCCGCATCAGCTGCGCGGTGACGGCCTCGCGCAGATGCGCGATCATCGCCTCGAACAGGCTGAAGGCTTCCGACTTGTATTCCTGCAACGGATCGCGCTGGCCGTAGCCGCGCAGCCCGATCACCTGGCGCAGATGGTCGAGCATGATCAAATGCTCGCGCCAGAGGTGGTCGAGCGTCTGCAGCAGGATGGTCTTCTCGACGTAACGCATCACGTCGGGGCCCCATTGCGCGACCTTGGCCGCCATGCGCTCGTCGACATGCTTCTCGATGCGATCGAGCAATTCCTCGTCGGCGATGCCCTCTTCCTTGGCCCACTGATCGACCGGCAGGTCGACGTCGAGCACGCGCTTCAGCTCGTCCTTCAGGCCCGCGACATCCCACTGCTCGGCATAGACATGTTCGGGCACGTGCTTGGTGACGACGTCCTCGACAAAGGCGTGGCGCATGTCCGTGATGGTCTCGGCGACGCTCTCGTCCTTCATCAAGTCGACGCGCTGGTCGAAGATTACCTTGCGCTGGTCGTTCTGCACGTTGTCGAATTTCAGGAGGTTCTTGCGGATATCGAAGTTGCGCGCCTCGACCTTCTGCTGGGCCTTTTCCAGCGCCTTGTTGATCCAGGGGTGGATGATGGCCTCGCCCTCTTTCAGGCCGAGCCGCTGCAGCATGCTGTCGAGCCGGTCCGAACCGAAGATGCGCATCAGATCGTCTTCCAGCGACAGAAAGAATTTCGAGCGGCCGGGGTCGCCCTGGCGGCCGGAACGGCCGCGGAGCTGGTTGTCGATGCGCCGCGATTCATGGCGCTCCGAGCCGATGATGTAGAGACCGCCAGGCTTGGTCACGGTCTTCGCTGGCTTAGCCCCCTTCGCGGGTTCGATCTCGACGATCTCTTCCGCCTTCAGCACGATCTCGCGGAAGCGTTCGACGTCGACCTTGATCTGCTCGATCCTCTTCGCCTTCTCCGCCTCGTCGGTGATGTCGGCGGTCTCCTGCTGGATGCGCATGTCGAGCGAGCCGCCGAGCTTGATGTCGGTGCCGCGGCCGGCCATGTTGGTCGCGATCGTGATCGCGCCAGGCACGCCGGCCTCCGCCACGATATAGGCTTCCTGCTCGTGGAAGCGCGCGTTCAGCACCGCGAACAGTTTCGCCTGCTTGCCGGCGCGCGCAGCGGCGTAGAGCTTGTCGAGCGCGCCCGGATTGCCGAAATCGATCAGCTTGTAGCCGTGCTTCTTCAGATATTCAGCCAGCACCTCGGACTTCTCGATCGAGGCGGTACCGACCAGCACCGGCTGCTGGCGCGCATTGGCGCGCTCGATCTCGGCCAGGATCGCGGCGTATTTCTCGTTCTGGGTGCGATAGACCTCGTCGTCCTCGTCAAGACGCGCAACCGGCAGGTTGGTCGGGATTTCCACCACCTCGAGCTTGTAGATGTCGAACAATTCGTCGGCTTCGGTCAGCGCCGTGCCCGTCATGCCGGCGAGCTTCTCGTACATCCGGAAATAATTCTGGAAGGTGATCGACGCCAGCGTCTGGTTTTCCGGCTGAACCTGCACATGCTCCTTTGCTTCCAGCGCCTGGTGCAGGCCCTCGGAATAACGACGGCCCTGCATCATCCGGCCGGTGAACTCGTCGATGATGACGACTTCATCGTCGCGAACGATGTAATCCTTGTCGCGGGTGAACAAGGTGTGCGCGCGCAGCGCCTGGTTGACGTGATGGACGACCGAGACGTTCTCGACGTCGTAGAGCGAGTCGCCCTTGAGCTGACCGGCGTCGCGAAGCAGCGTCTCCAGCTTCTCCATGCCGCCCTCGGTCAGGGTTACCGTTCGCTGCTTCTCGTCGACGTCGTAGTCCGTCTTGTCGAGTTTCGGGAAGAAGGTGTCGATGGTGTTGTAGAAGTCCGAGCGGTCGTCGAGCGGACCGGAGATGATCAGGGGCGTGCGCGCTTCATCGATGAGAATAGAGTCCACCTCGTCGACGATGGCATAGAAGTGACTGCGCTGGACCATGTCCTCGAGCCGGTACTTCATGTTGTCGCGCAGATAGTCGAAGCCGTATTCGTTGTTGGTGCCGTAGGTGATGTCGCAGCCATAGGCCTGCTTCCGCTCGGCATCGTCGAGGCCGTGGACGATGACGCCGGTGGTCATGCCGAGGAAACCGTAGATCTGGCCCATCCACGCGGAGTCGCGGCGGGCGAGATAGTCGTTGACGGTGACGACATGCACGCCCTTGCCGGCGAGCGCATTGAGATAGACCGCGAGCGTCGCCACCAGCGTCTTGCCTTCGCCGGTCTTCATCTCGGCGATGTCGCCTTCATGCAGCACCATGCCGCCGATCAGTTGTACGTCGAAATGACGCTGGCCCAGCGTGCGCTTTGCCGCCTCGCGCACGGTAGCGAAGGCCGGCACCAGAATGTCGTCGAGCGTCTTGCCGGAGGCCAGGGCCTGTCGGAACTCTTCGGTGCGCGCCTTCAGCGCCTCGTCGGAGAGCGCGCCGACTTCGGCTTCGAGCGCATTGATGGCATCGACGCGGGACTGGTACCCCTTCACCCGCCGGTCGTTGGCGGAGCCGAAAAACTTGCGGGCGAGCGCGCCGATCATGCCAAATTCCTGTTCTCGCGGCTCAAACCCTGCCGTCGTGAGGTGGTGCCCAGCCCGCCTATCAACTCACCGTGACGCGCCATGGCAAAAGCCCCGCGCGGGACCGTTCGCCAGATGAGTGGGAGACAGGCAATCCTGGGTTCAACGGCCAAAAACGCCAACAAAAATAAGCGCTATCGCCATTGACACGATGTGGCAGAGATATGGCTGGGCCAAAGCCTTGTCAACGGCGCGGCGAGACCTCGGCAGACGGCCGGAGATGTCAGGGAATTCATCATTTTGACAGAGTTTCGCGTTGCCAAGGGTAACCGATTGGGCGAGTGTCCGCCCGCTCAATTAGCCCATCCCGAACTTACAAGGATTTTCCATGACGACCTCGTTCCCGGCAACGAAAGCCGGTTCGCGTTTTGGCCTCGCCGCCGCCGGCTGTCTCGCGATGGTGCTGCTCGCCGGCCCGGTTCGGGCCG
>Ga0207707_10000506_pt1 | contig 40016 bp, 39 predicted proteins | sample KBSC83BmetaG_FD_184336 | JGI IMG/M metagenome (GOLD analysis project Ga0207707, IMG submission 184336) | Corn rhizosphere microbial communities from Kellogg Biological Station, Michigan, USA - KBS C8-3B metaG (SPAdes) (version 2) | ecosystem: Host-associated > Plants > Roots > Rhizosphere ... | reverse complement strand
TGTTAATACTCATTTTTAATTTTTATTTTTTCGACAATTTGATTTGATTATCGACCTATGGTTCATTGCTGAACCCTAAGACGTCGACCTTTTCCGATCCAGCCTCACTATGCTCAAATGCAGAGAATCAGCCGGAGTCGTTTACAATTTATTTCTGGGAAATCGTTCCCATCCTTCAATCTTTGCGGCTCTCCGTGAGGATGAGAGCAGAAAGCGAAGGATGAAAACGATTGTTAATATCTTGATTGGTAAAAAAACACCCGCCGGTTGGGCGAGGCTTATAAGCATCGATTCCCCTCGATATAAATAATCGAGAGCGAATGTTGCTCACGTGGGCTCAGCCTCACACCAAACCCTTACTGCTATTATACTTTTCGACACTCCCCAAAACGCTGCTTTTAGGGCCTCTTTCGGAGCACTATTTACAACGACATCTGGGGTAAAAGGTTACTCCCCCGCCGGTCAAAATATCCTGATTTAATGCGGCAAAATTGAATGCGGCAATCCGGCAAACGGTCATGCATTTTGCCGGACCCGATAGTAAACCGCCGGCCCGCCGTTTCCAACCCGCTCGATCAACTTCTGTTCGACAAGAGATTGAAGATCATAACGAATGGTGCGCTCGCTCGCTTCCGGCAAAATCTCCTGAATGTCTTTCAGGCGACAATTGCCGGTTTGCCGGATTCGATCGAGAATCGCCGATTGGCGAATGCCCGATCTGATGATGCCGCCCATGCTGCCGGGACCTTCTTCCATAACCTCTTTTTCCACACCCCCTTGACGAGGTTCGACTTCTTGGCGAACCATCGTCTCTTTTTTTGAAAAAATTCCTTCCAGGTTAGTCGGCTGCGCGGCTTTCGGCTTCTCAAGATTCTCAATCGTGTCATTCAAAACGGCGAGCTCTGCGACGATCTTTTCCACGCTCTCGAAGTGGACGGCGCCCACATCGCTCGCGAATCGGAGCAGATATTCAATAACGCGCAATTCGTCGCCGACGCGCGGGTAATTCTTTCCCACGGTTGCGTCAATAAGGGTAAGCGCCCGCGCCTCGAGGCGTTCCCGGAATGCGGGGTTCTTGATCTCCGATGCTACGCGAAAAACAGCATAGCTGATTTCGTAGGATTTAACGTCCGCAAAGCGCTTTTCAGGGGTTTCGCTCATCGGAGGTAAGTGTAGTACTTACCCAGCCGGAGCGTCAAGCGCGCCGCCTCGAAAGAAATGATTCAGCCTCCTTCAGCTTGTCGAGCGTGCCGCAATCGAGACGTGCGCCCGGAAATTCCCAACCATACACTTTATTGCCAAGCACGAATTCAATCTGGAGCGCGACGGCGATCGGGAGCGCATCATCCGCAATATTGGGTAAAGTATCGGCAACCATTTTGAGATTACGCACCACATCCCCCGTAAGGACGTAACCGCCCACGATCGTGAGATTCGAGGGGGCTTCCTTCATTTTCGGTTTTTCGATGATCTTCCGGATGCGGTACAAGTTTCCTTTTTCGAAATGCGCCACGTTCTTATCGAACGACACGACGCCGTAGTGCGAAACCATTTTTTTCGGAACCCGCTCAAGGAGAATCACCGACGATTTCGTTTTTTCGAACGCATCTATTAAAGAGCGGAGCGCCGGAGGATCGCCCGCCAAAATATCGTCCGCAAAACGGAGGGCGAACGGATCATTCCCGATAATATCATGGGCCTGCACGACCGCATGGCCGTTCCCGCCCGGCGTGTGCTGAACGCGCACATGAAGCCGGAGCTGCGGAAATTTCTTCCGCGCTACGTTCAGATATTTTTTGAAATGAGCCTCGTGCTTCGGATTGATCACGAGCACGGCATCTTTGATGCCGCAATCAACCGCTTCATCAAGCACGTACTCAAGGAGCGGCTTTCCGCACACGGCAACCAGCGCTTTCGGAAGATTCTTCGTAAGAGGCATCAATCGCTTTCCGAGCCCCGCAACCGGCAATACGAGCTTTGTTATCTTTTTCATTCTTTTATTATAGGAATTACAGCCCCCATCTCGCGGATCCGAGTATCAGTACGGCCAGCGAAAAAACCATCGTTGAGGTAATCAAAACTTTGTCTTTCGTAAGTTCCCCAAAAAGATATTGAGGAATCAAATCAATAAAGAATACGAGCGCCAGAAAGACGATCACCGATTGATATACGAAATCGAGCGGTAAAAATAACCCGGCAACGATGAACTGCCATGAAAGCAGAAAAAGAAGCCACCGAACGGGACGGCTCAAAGGCGAAACTATCGCACCTTCCCGGGCCTCGAACGTATCGATGTAATTGGCATAGAGCCAGGCGAGAAGCGCCGCCGTGACGAAGCTCCATATGAGGGAGCTGCCCGCGATCCCCCCTCCCTCGTGGATATAGAACGTCCGGAGCAAAAGAAATGAAAGGAGTAGAGCCAGGATTTCATACGCCGATTTCCTATCTATTAATAGAAGATCCCGAATAAGGAGCATATAAAGGAAGATCCCTCCGAAAATGAGCATAAACGAAACGCCGCGCGGCTCAAGCGCGGCGAGCACGACGAGCGCCCAAAAAGCGCCGGTCGTCCGGTACCCTTGGGAGACCGGCACAAAATAAAGGTAGAGCACGACAATCAAAAACAGCCAGAACGGGAAGAGATACCAGGCGATCGCCGCCACCCCGGCTTTAAGAACTGAAGACCAGTGAATCTGCCTTAAAATTGACCTTAACTTTTCCTCCATCTTTAAATTCGCCGCGGATGATTTTATCTGCCAACCTATCCAGAATAACTTTCTGCATGAGCCGCTTCAAGGGCCGTGCCCCGAACTCAGCGCTGAACCCTTCTTTTGAAAGGTATTCGCGGGCCGCTGGCTCGATTTCGAGCACGATATGCCGCTCCTCAAGGCGCTTCTCTATTAATCTGATCTGAATATCCACGATCTTCTCGATATCCGCCCGGTGGAGCGGGCTGAAGATCACGATCTCATCGATGCGGTTCAGAAACTCGGGCCGGAAGCTCGAACGGAGCGCATCCATGACTTTATCCTTATAATCCCCTTCTTCCGCCGTCGCCGCCGGGCTTGAAAAGCCGATGCGCGACATGGCTTTCAGGTGTTCGCTGCCCACATTCGAAGTCATAATGATGATCGAGTTCTTGAAGTTCACCGTTTTGCCCTTGCTGTCGGTGAGACGTCCGTTGTCGAGAACCTGCAGGAGCAAGTTAAACACTTCGGGGTGCGCTTTTTCGATTTCATCGAACAAAATCAGGCTGTACGGACGGTGGCGCACGATCTCTGTGAGCTGGCCTCCTTCTTCGTGGCCAACATATCCCGGCGGCGAACCGATCAGGCGGCTCACGGCGTGCCGCTCCATATATTCCGACATGTCGACGCGCACCAATGCCTTTTCGTCGTTGAACATGAATTCGGAAAGCGCTTTCGCGAGTTCAGTCTTGCCGACCCCCGTCGGTCCGAGGAACATGAACGATCCGATGGGGCGATTTTCATCCGAAAGCCCCGCGCGCGAACGGCGCAGCGCATTCGCAACGGCGGTGATCGCCTCTTCCTGTCCGACCACGCGCTCATGCAGCACCTCTTCGATGTGAACCAGTTTCTCCGCATCGGTCTCGAGCATGCGCCTCAAAGGAATGCCGGTCCAGACGGCAACGACCGCAGCGACATCTTCCTTATCGACGGCTTCCTTGAGGAACCGGTCGCCCGTTGCGCTTGCGGCGCCCCTGCCCCGCTTCGTCGACTTCGGCGCGCCGAAATTTTTCTTCTCAAAAATCTGGAAGTCTTTTTCCGCTTCGGGCAATTCGCCATACATGATCTGCGCGACGCGCTCCAGATTCCCCGCGCGCTCCGCGATTTCCGCTTCGCGCTTCAAGTTATCCACGCGCTGGCGCAGCTGATGCAGCGTTTCGAATTTTATTTTTTCCGCATGCCATTTGCTCGAAAGCTCGTCGTTATTCTCTTTGAGCTTCGCGAGTTCCTTTTCAATTTCTTTCAGACGGTCGGTTCCTTTCTGGCCTTCTTTCACGAGCGCTTGCTTCTCGACTTCGAGCCGCGTAATCTCGCGGCGCACGTTGTCGATTTCTTTCGGCAAGCTCTCCGATTCAAGGCGGCGCGCGGCGGCAGCTTCGTCGATCAAATCGACCGCCTTATCCGGCAGGTACCGATCGGTGATATAGCGCGCCGAAAGATTCACGGCTTCAACGATTGCCTCGTCGCTGATGCGCATGCCGTGATGCATTTCATATTTCTCTTTGAGGCCGCGCAAAATCGCCACCGAATCCTCGATTGAAGGCTCTTCAACGATGATTGGCTGGAAGCGGCGTTCAAGCGCAGGATCTTTTTCTATGTATTTTTGATATTCGCGGATGGTCGTTGCGCCGATCGCGTGCAGCTCGCCGCGCGCGAGCGCCGGCTTCAAAAGATTCGAGGCATCGATCGCGCCTTCTGCGGCGCCTGCGCCCACAATCGTGTGGATTTCATCGATGAATAAAATAATCTGGCCCGCGGCGTTCTTCACTTCTTTCATGAACGCTTTCAGGCGGTCTTCGAATTCGCCGCGGAACTTCGTGCCGGCGATAAGCGATCCGAGATCGAGCATCAGAACCTGCTTCCCCTTCAAAAGCTCCGGCACGTCGCCTGAAACGATGCGCTGCGCAAGGCCCTCAACGATTGCGGTCTTCCCCACGCCCGGTTCGCCGATAAGGCATGGATTGTTTTTCGTTCTGCGCGAGAGCACCTGCATCAAGCGGCGCAGTTCTTCTTCGCGGCCGATCACGGGATCAAGAGCACCCGCGCGCGCTTTCTCGCTCAAGTTGATCGCGTATTTTTCAAGAACTTGGAATTTGCTTTCGGGCGTTTCATCCGTCACGCGCACCGATCCGCGTAATTGCGCGAGGATGCGGAATGCGGCGTCGCGGCGCACGCCGAATTTTTCCAAAATGCTTTTTGCGGTTCCCGCAACGTCGAGCAGACCGAGGAGCAGATGTTCGCACGAAACGAATTCGTCTTTCTGCTGCGCCGCGATCTTCGCAGCCTGATCGAGCACTTTCATCAATTCCTGCGAAAGATAAAGCTGCCCCACAGCGGAATTCGTGAGGATGGGCGGAATGCGATCGAGCTGGATGTCGATTTCCTCGCTTAATTTTTCGAGGTTAACGCCGGAACGCTCAAGCACGGGTACGACAAGGGACTGCTCATCTTCAAGAAGAGCAGCGAGCAAATGGAGCGACTTGAGTTCTCCGTGATTTTTTTTCGCAGCAAGCTCCTGCGCATTCTGCAGGGCTTCCTGGGCTTTAATGGTAAAACGATGAAAATTTGGCATTAGTTGTAATTAACCGGAACGATATATTAATTATACTTTACCCGCCCCGATTTTGTTTCCTTTTATTTAAGATATTTTTAATTATAGTTGTGGTATGCGCATTGTCAATCTCACGGGGAGATTGCTAATACGGCCTTTTTATTAAAAATAAGAGCGGCATCGTGTGTGCCGCCCTCCTATTATTTCACTGCTTCTTACCCGCGTCTTTCCGCAGGGCAAGATACAAGTTATCTTTCAACATTTCCTTTCCGCCCGTTAACTGCTGCTTCACGTCATCTTCCGTAGTGCCGAAAATTTGAGCAATTTCGGGGATCGAAAACGTCTTGCCGCTGCCAAAAAGATCAATGGCCAAGCGAATTATCGCTCCCTGGACAACGGTAAGAGAACCCGTACCCACGAGCTGCCGAATGACAAAGTCGATCGTCGCGCGCAACTCTTCCATGTCTGGAATTGTTTCCGGGAGTCGCCGTTGGGAGCGATCTTCTGACTGTTGCGTTGCCTGAAGAGCTTCTGGGCGATCCATAAAAAACGCCCAGAGGAGGCTACCCGGAGGAATCTCGATGATTTCCGGATGAACCCGCCTCCCTGGTTGCTTCTTAGCTGTCTTTTTCTTCGGTTTTCGTAAATCCACCACGCAATCCCCTTTCAAAGAATCCTTATAAATTATACTGAAAAATAAGAAATTGTCAATGTAGACGCTCTATTCCCCTGTCGGGCGCTTCGCGAGCGTCGCCTGGACCGTCATCTTCTTTCCATCGCGATTAATACTCAGCGTGATCACGTCGCCAATGTTGTGCTGGCTCACGAGATCGCCGAGGTCATGGCTCGCATCGATATCCTGTCCATTTAACGCAGTAATAATATCTCCCGCCTGGATGCCCGCCTGTGCGGCCGGAGAATTCGGCTGCACGGCCGCCGCTCCGTTTGAACCTTGCACGAGCGCGCCTTGTTGCACCGGCAGATTCCGTTGCGAGGCAATATCCGCCGTAAGCGGGATATAACGCACGCCGAGGAACGGCGTCTGAATTTCACCCGTCGCCTTCACCGAATTGATGGCGGATTTCGCGCGATTGATCGGAATCGCGAAGCCGATGTTTTGGGCGTTCGAAGCGACGGCCGTGTTCACGCCGATCACTTCGCCGCGGAGATTCAGAAGCGGTCCGCCCGAGTTACCCGGGTTGATCGCGGCATCCGTCTGCACGACGCCTTCGATCGTTTCCGGCGCGCCGGTCGGTCCGCTCGCCGTTACCGTACGCGAAAGCCCCGAGATCACGCCCACCGAAACCGTATTCGAAAATTGTCCGAGCGCGTTGCCGATCGCGATCGCCGTCTGGCCGAGCGCGATGCCGTCCGAATCGCCGAGCGTGACGGCCGGCAACCCCGTCGCATCGATTTTCAAAACTGCGAGATCCTGCACCGGATCGCGCGCGAGCACCGTTGCCTTGTATGTCTTGCCATTGTTCGTCAAAACCGTGTACGACGCTTTCGTGTCGGAAACGACATGCTTGTTCGTAAGGATCAGGCCATCGGAAGAAATAATGAAACCGCTGCCGCCGCCCACTTCCTGAAGCTGCGTTTTGCCCGTTGTGCACGGCGCCGTTACGCCATTCGGGAAATCATTGCCGAAGAACTGCTGGAAATCAGGCGGAAGATCCTGGAACGGATTCACTGGACAATTCTCGATGACGGGAACGTTCTCCGAGATCGTAATCGAAACGACGGAAGGCGCTTCACGCTGCACGGCGCTCACAACCGCATTCTCATAATCGGCAACCGGCTGATACAGTCCCGCATTCGATGTGCTCGCGACATTGCCGACCGTCGAAGTATTCGTGCCGAACGGTGCGAATAAATTATTGAAAAAATCACTCACGGCATTCGCCTGCGCATGCGGCGCTGCAGGGCCGTACGCAATGAATCCGATCGCGACGATGAGAATGGCGCCAATAATGAGCACCCATTGTTTGCGGTTTGTGTTCATGGCGTTAAAGGGTCTGTATCCTATAGTACGACTGCTTTTTTGAAAAGTTTCACCGCTGCATCAATTTCCGATTTCGTGGTCGGACGTCCCAGGCTGAAGCGGATGCTTGATTTCGCCCGCTCCGCCGAATAGTCGAGCGCTTCGATCACATACGAAGCTTCGAGCGCGCGCGCGCGGCATGCGGAACCCGACGAAGCGGCGACGCCCGCGAGATCAAGCTTCGTGAGCATGTCCTCCGCCGAATGGCCCGGCACATACACATTCAAAATATTCGGCAGCGAATCTTCGAGCGAGCCGTTTATCTCTGCATGCGGAACGCCGTTTTTTATTCCGGCCCACAGCCGGCTCTTCAATACGCCGAGGCGCACCGACTCCTTCGCGCGCGCGCGCGCCGCAAGCTCCGCGGCCTTCGCAAAACCGACGATCGCCGGAACGTTTTCCGTTCCTGAGCGAAGCCCAAACTCCTGTCCGCCGCCTGTTATGATGGGCGGCAGCGTGGCGCCGCGCAGCGCCCCCTCCTTTATATAGAGCGCGCCCGCGCCTTTCGGCCCGTACACCTTGTGCGACGAAAGGGTCATGAGATCCGGCCCCGCGGCACCCGGCTCGCAGGTAAAAAATTGGAATGCCTGGGCGGCGTCGGTATGGAAAAGGGCCCGGCCGTTCACGAATTTCGCGATCTCCGCAATCGGCTGAACGCACCCGATTTCATTATTCGCATACATAACGGAAACAATCGCCGTTTTCTCATCGAGATACCGCTCAAGCGCATTCATGTTCACCGTACCGCGCTCATCAACCGGAAGATATATTACCTCCGCGCCTTCGCGTTCAAGATCGCGCGCGGTTTCGATGATGGATTCGTGTTCGATCGCGGAAACGATGATGCGCGCCTTCGCATGTGCGTGCGCGCCGCGCGCGCGGAATCCGGCGAGAGCGCCGCGCAACGCGAGATTATTCGCTTCCGTCGCGCTTCCCGTAAAAATAATTTCGCGGAAACCGACGCGCAAAATCTTTGCGAGCGTTTCGCGCGACGCGTCGATTGCGGCGATCGCCTCTTGCCCGAACGAGTGAAGCGATCCGGGATTGCCGAACTGTTTTGCAAAGTACGGTTCCATCGCGCGGAGCGCCCGCGGGTCAACGGGCGTCGATGCGGCGTAATCCAAATAAATATTCTTCATAATCCTTTCTTCAATTGTATAATGGCGCGGCGAAGCGGGGCGCGATTAAATGAGCGTCGGCGTGATGATCTGTTTTGCAAACGCAACTTTCACGAGCTCTCCCGTTTTTTTGTCGGGCATCATGAGGAAATTCTGTTTGCGGTAGAGATCATAGAGCTCTTTCGTGAGCTTCACATCTTTCAGGCAATATTCTTTCAGCTCCTCAATGCGTCCTTCGCGGTACAGCGTGATCGCCTCCGAACCGTGCCGATCTTTTTTTATCCCGAGATTCGCCTCCGAGAGGCGGCTTAAACTGATGCGCTGCCCCATCGCGAGTTCGATTTCTTCAAGCAAATCGACGCGTTCCATCGCCCACAGGTTGGGACCGCCCCCCTGCAAGCGCTGAAAATAATTATTGAGCACCGGCACGTCGTAGCGGTTCATGCTGAAGCCGACGATGCGGCGCGCGTCGTGAAAAAGTTCCGCGAGTTTTTCCATCTCGTGCTCTTCGAAACAAAAGGAGCGATCCTGAAGATAGGAATATACGCCGACGACGGAAATTTTGAGCGCGTTGAAATTATCCCATCCTACGTCGGGGTCGGTGAAAAAATTGCTGGTTTCGATGTCGAAAACTAAAGTGTCTAATGTCATTCGTTGGAAAACTACACATGCCGGTCAGCTACGTTCGATGCGGTGTAACTGAACGGTTTTATTTTTACTTCAAAGTTATTTGCGCGGATCATGCCGACGATTTCCTGAATCACGGCTTTCGTCGGACCGTTTTCGCCGATGTCCGCGTGGATTTCAAAATCGAAATCAGGAAGCGGCTCTTTCTTAAGCTCCGTGAGCAGGCCCTGCGCAATGTCGAGCGAGATCAGCGCTTCTTTAATCATCCGGTCGCGCAGCGTGTGGAATTTTCCGAGCGTGAACCGCCGCCAGAAGTACCGGCCGCCGTTCCCCACGCGGTGCACCGCGACAGCCGTCACGAAGTCGGCGTTCTTGCCGGCCAAAAGCTCCGAGTCGGTCCCGATCGTCACTTTATAGTGGCGGGTGGCATCCGAATGCATGAACGCAACGATCTCCTTCACCACTTCAGGAACGGTGAGGCGTAATCCCAATGAGCTGTTTAAGAATTCCGGCATTACGCAGAATATACGCCTTTTGAGCGCTGATTGTCAACCAAACAGCCCTTTATGCCGATTCCCAATGCATATCCACCTCCGGAAATCTCGAGAGTTTTTCCCGGAATATCTTCTCAATCTGATCCATGTCTTCCTTGGTTTTTGCTTCAAATCGGATCACGAGCGCCGGGAGGTTCGATGAAGCCCGCACGAGACCCCAGCCGCCATGCATATACACGCGGGCGCCGTTGATATCGACGACCCGATGACCCTCTTTTTTGAATTCGTCAGTAAGCTTTTGAACGATGTCATATTTCACATGATCATCGACGTGTGCGTGATACGCAGGCGTTGCAACGTAATAGGGCGTTTTTTCTATGACAGCGGAAAGCGGCTCACTTTGCGCTGAAACATACTCAAGCATTTTAAGTGCCGCGAAATTCGCATCGTCAAAGCCGTAATAATTGTCGACGAAAAACACGTGTCCGGACATCTCGCCGGCGAGATGCGCTTTTTCTTCGTGCAACTTCTCCTTTATATACGAGTGCCCCGTCTTCCACATAATGGGAATGCCGCCGTGCGCTGCAATGTCCTCGGGGAGTGCCTCCGAAACTTTCACGTCGAAAATAATTTTCGCTCCCGGATTTCTCTCGAGCACGAGGCGCGCAAGGAGAATGAGCCACCGGTCAGGCCAAATGATGTTCCCCTTTTCATCGGTAACACCAAGACGATCCCCATCGGCGTCAATCGCAATTCCGATATTCGCACCCGACTTCACCGTCATCGCGCCGGTATCTTCCATCATTTCCACATTCGAGGGATTCGGCACGTAGTGCGGGTAACTCGGGTCGGGATCCGTATTGTGTTCCACGACCTCACATCCGAAATCACGCAAAAGCTTCGGCGAAAAGAAGCTGCTCGTCGCGTTCGCCGTGTTCAAAAGAATTTTTAATTTCTTGTGCAGCTTCGCACGGCTTAAGAGATCAGCAACATAAAGATCGCCGATAGGCTCTTCTCGGAACGTGCCTTCGCCCGTTGCGAATTCCTCCGACTCGGCCACTTTTTTAATCTCTTCCACTTCGGGTCCAATGAGCGTATACGAATAGCCGAGCGCAAGCTTCACGCCATTCCATCCAACCGGATTATGACTCGCCGTAACCATCAATCCTCCCTTCGATTCAAAATGATATTGCGCCCAATACATCATAGGCGTAAGACACATGCCGATGCCAATCACCTCCATGCCGGTTTTTTTGAGCGACTCGATGCCAATTTGGTAAAAACGCTCAGATGTTTTGCGGTTATCATGTCCGATAACCACCCGGCTAACGCCCCGTTTTTTTAAAAAAGTCCCATACGATGACGCGATTGCGCGAATGGCATCGTCGGTGAGTTCTTTGTCTTCCATACCGCGAATATCGTACTCCCGGAAAACGGTCGGATCAATTTTCATAATTTCATTGTAAAGCCGAATACACCGATCAGCAATTATATTTTGGGGATACCGAAATTTGCCGTACAATATAATCATTCACACTATGGCGAAACGGAACGGATCCTCATCGAAGCCGCAGAACGGCAACGGCAAAAAAGAAAAAAACGGGGCGCGGCGCGAACCGTCGCTCCACCCCGAAACGAGGAATAGCATCTGGGCAACGAGCTTCATCTGCATCGCAATCATTTTGGTGCTCGCCGGCTTCGATAAGGCCGGACCCGCCGGCCAAGCGCTCTTCAACGGCCTCGACGCGCTCTTTGGCTGGGGTTATTTCATCCTTCCCGCAACGCTCTTCTTCACGGCAATCGTGTTCCTCCTCTCGCGCCAAAAGAAGATCGTGGGCATCACGCTCCTCGGCGGTTTGCTCCTTATATTATCATTCCTCGGGCTGATTGAGCTTTTCGAACCCACGAAAGGCGGCTGGCTTGGCATGATTCTCGGCTCGCTCAGAATTCCTTTCGGCAATATCGCCGCGGTCGTCATTGATACCTTCATCCTTATCATTTCAATCATCGTCACGGCGAATGTTCCCATTAAATTGAAGTTGCCCGAACGCGCGCCGAAAGAGGAAAAAGAAGAGCCGGAGCTTCTCGTGACCGGCGCTGATCCGAATGAAAAATCGGAAGAAGAACCCGCCGAAGAAAAGAAATCGAAGAAGGAAGAAAAAGAAGACCTCGCCGTGACCGAACAGAAAGATCTGAAAGACGCCGGCAAGCCGAAAAAATTCAAAGCGCCGGTTTTTACGAATTACGTTCCGCCGCCGCTCGATCTTTTGAAAGCTGAAAGCGGAAAACCGACGACGGGCGATTTGCTCGCGAACGCGAACATCATCAAGCGCACGCTCGAGAGTTTCGGCATCTCGGTTGAAATGGGAGAGATCAACGTCGGCCCCGCCGTCACGCGCTACACATTGAAACCCGCGGAGGGGGTGAAACTTTCGCGCATCACGGCGCTCAATCCCGACCTCGCGCTCGCCTTGGCCGCGCATCCGATCCGCATCGAAGCGCCGATCCCGGGCAAATCGCTCGTCGGCATCGAAGTGCCGAACAAAGCTGCCGCGATCGTGCGCCTTGGCAGCTTGATGCACTATCCGGAATTCCAGCAGTCGGGCCCGCTCGGGTTCGTGCTCGGCCGCGATGTTTCCGGCGAACCGATTTTCGCGAATATTGAAAAGATGCCGCACATGCTCGTTGCGGGCGCGACCGGTTCCGGTAAATCAATTTTAGTGCACGCGTTGCTCACTTCTCTTTTATATAAGAACTCGCCGCAGACCTTGAAGCTCGCATTGATCGATCCGAAGCGCGTGGAGCTTTCGATGTACGACGGCATTCCGCATCTCATCACGCCCGTCATCACGGAAAATAAAAAGGCGCTCGGCGTTTTGAAGTGGGGCATCAGCGAAATGGATCGCCGATATGAACTCTTGCAAAAAGCAGGCAGCCGCGACATTCGCAGTTATAACGCGAGCCACAAAGGCGAAGAGCTCCCCTATATTCTGATCGGCATCGACGAGATGGCGGACCTTATGACGTCCTTCGGACGCGAAGTCGAAGGCTCGATCGTCCGCTTGGCGCAGATGGCGCGCGCAACGGGAATCCACCTGCTCCTTGCCACGCAGCGGCCGTCTGTTGAAGTGATCACGGGCCTCATCAAGGCGAACATCACCTCGCGCGTTGCGCTTCAGGTTGCGTCGCAGATCGACTCGCGCACGATCCTCGACACATCGGGCGCCGAAAAGTTGCTTGGTCATGGCGACCTTTTGTTCATTTCCGCAGAGCTTTCGAAGCCGAAACGCATTCAGGGCGCGTTCCTCACTGAAGAAGAAATGAAGAGCGTCGTCGATTTCATCAAGACGAATAATAAAGTGGAGCTCGTTGAAACGACCGAAGACGATAATATCGACAAAGCCGGACCGATCACGCCGCAAAGTTTCGAAGCGTTTGCTGCAAACGGCGGCGGAGATGACGGTGACACGGATGAATTATTCGAAGAGGCGCTCGCAACGGTCCTTGAGGCGAAAAAAGCTTCGGCATCGCTTTTGCAGCGCCGTTTGAAAGTGGGCTACGCCCGCGCGGCGCGCCTGCTCGATTTAATGGAAGAAGGCGGATACATCGGCGCGGGCGAAGGCGCAAAACCGCGTGACGTGAACATTGAGCAGATCGAAGAGCGGTTGGGGTAATCTCGAAGTTCCTGCGTAAAAAAATCAGCCAGGCGCAAGCGCTTGGCTGATAAATTTTTTGATCGATACCGTCGATCTTATTGAATGATGAACCAGTTCCTCTCGCGGGCCTTCGCGGCAAGCGAGTTGCCGCGATCCACGACGAGCTGAACATGGGAATATTCGAGCATCACCTCGTCGTTGCCGCTGTCGCCCACGCCAAGAAGCGGCGGGATAGTTGGGTGAATGTACTTTAGGATGCACGCTCTCTTTCCGTCATAAATGGAAAGCGGCTCTTTGAGGTCTGCCGTGAGCATGCCGTCGCGCAAGATGTTGCGCAAGCCGATCACGCGACCGCCGGTGCTTATCCCGAAGTAACTCATCGTTTCGCACACGACGATCTCCGGCGATGCACTCACGACCCACACCGCAACATTCGCGCGCTGGAGGTTTAACATGATGTCCACCACGTTCTGTTTCAACGCGAGCCCCCGGGCAACCGTGCGCCCGTCGATGGTCTGCGTGCCGATATCCCGATCTTCGTGATCGAGCGCTTCGCGCACGAGCGCGCGCACCCGAGCTTCAGTCATCCCCGAGAGCATGCCTGGGGCGAGGCGATACGCTTCCCGCGTTTGGCCGCTTTCCAGCAGATTGTAGTAGCGGTGAAAATCGGCGACATAATTTTCGTTCGTGGCAGCCACGTAGTTGATCACGAGCTCCATACAGTCCGGCTTCCAAAGGCAGCCGTCGGCATCGAAGACCGCATAATGGGGTCCCTGCGTAGTTTCCGCGAGCCTCAGAACCCGGCTCACAACATCAGTTCCGGCAATCGCCGCAACAGTCATGTCGAACTCCTTTCTTATCCTTTTCTATGTAATTGTATTGCGAAACCTACGCGGATATTAATATATAAATTGCAATTTGTCAATTCATTTCATTGACGCCGCCCGGAAATCCCTCTATATTTCAGTCAGCAACATACCCAGGGACCGGCCCTTTAACCGGAGTAAGCGGGCACCTCGCCCTTAAGGAGGTATTTGAAATGCAGAAAGGAAGTTTCTTTTCTGTTATCGATCTCTTCGTTCCCGATCCGACCATTCTCCTAATTGCCAATAAGGGTGTTCAGGCTATCCCCCTTGGCATTCACCGGGGGTTTGGCATTATGGACGATTACAAGTGTTTGAGCTATCAAGAGCAAAATCGATGCAACGGCCAGCTTTCCCTATGTTTGCATAGGAAACATGCCCGCGCTCTACTTCACTGCAGCGAGAGGGGTTGTCCGTGCGAAATGCACTTTCGAGCGAACAAAGTCAACGAGCTTCCGTGGACTATCATGAAAGCTCTCTTTGCTGCCAATCTTGTCGAACTAAGAGCTAGAGGCAGGCATTGGAGAACCCGAGACTTCTTCTACACTCCAACTGATGATGTGTCCGCCACACTCCATTCGTTTTGCTCAGAAACGGTGAGCGGCGACGATTCATTCGAACCGCTCGTCAAGAACAACACGGAAGGGCAGTACCATCGCTGGCGCGATGGGATCGTTAATGAAAAAAGGTGCATTATTAGCATGCCGCTTTTGCCGAATTCAAGCATTGCGATCGCAAATATACAATCGGCTGATGGAGGTCCTTACCATGACGCATTAGTAAACATCGCGCTCATGGAAGCGCTTCTGCTCCGAAAAATGGAGATGGATTTCCAGGAGAAAATCGGCACCATGGCCAACCTCGCAAAACAAGCATCCAGTTCCTTCCACTGGAAATAACAATCTCGCTTCACGCGCTCTGCGGTTTCCGCCGGGCGCATTTTTTTTGCTTCCCATAACAGCGGTTTCCCGTTAGAATCAAATCATGGAATACGAGCACATTGGCTTCGGCGAATTCCTCGCCGCCCGGCTCAAGGAAAAAGGCTTCACGCTGAAAAAGCTCGCCGAGGTTACGGGCATCACTCCCGTTCATTTGGAATCGATGCTCCGCGAAGACTTCGAAACACTCCCTTCGGCGCCCTACTTGCGCGGCTATTTGTTCCGCCTCGGCAAAACACTCGAGTTCAGCGGCGACGAATGGTGGACGAAAATTAAAAACCGCGACCTCGTGAAAAATTCCGGCGAGGCGGACGCACTCCCCGAAAATCGGTTTATCAGAAAATCGCCGGCGAAATACGTCTGGGCGGGCATCGGCGCGCTCATCGTCATCATTTATCTCGGCTTCCAGTTCCCACGCATTTTCGGGAAACCGCTTCTTGCGCTTACATTCCCCAATCAAAATCCCTATGCCGCAACGGCCAACACGCTCATGTTCACTGGCACCGTGAGAAACGCCGATTCCCTCACTCTGAACGGCGACGCGATCATCGTGAACCCGGATGGCACCTGGCAAAAGGGCGTCCTCCTCGACAACGGCTTAAATACATTCCAAATCACGGCCAAGAAATTCCTGGGCGGCGAAACGGACATTACGGCACAAGTGGTCTACCAAGCGCCGGTTTCATCAAGTTCATCTTCGTCCGTTCCCGCCATCCACTTCGAAACCTCCACGCCGAATCCCGGACCGGCGTTTGAATAGATTGTCGACAAAAAGAAAGGGACCCATTGGGTCCCTAGAGATAAGATGATTGCAGGAAGCGACTACTTTGGTTATTTCTCCGAGGAGAAAAACCGGCTGAGATAAGGCTAAAAAGAAAAGTAATGACGCTTCCACGGCTGTACTGCGACAACCTATAAATTCCATGTACTGATATTAATATACGCTTTATAGAGGCGTTTTGTCAATGTGTTCTGAAATGCCCCATTCTATCGGTCTTTTGAGCCGATTTTTTTAATATCTTTTTAATCTTTTCTTGGTATAATGTCCGTATGACACCCATCAAAAAACATAAAGACGGCGCGAAGAGCGAACCAAAAAAGGAGGCGACCACGAAAGAACTCGACTCCCTCCTTTCGTCGCTTCAGGAAAAATTCGGCGAAGGAGCGATCATGAAATTGGGCGATGTGAGCAAGATCGACGTTGCCGTGATCCCCACCGGATCGTTCTCGCTCGACCTTGCGCTTGGCGTCGGCGGCTTGCCGCGCGGAAGGATCGTGGAGATTTTCGGACCCGAATCGAGCGGCAAGACAACGCTCGCATTGAACGTCGTCGCCCAAGCGCAAAAACAGGGCGGCAAAGCGGCGTTCATCGATGCGGAGCATGCGATGGATCCCGAATACGCGGCGAAGCTCGGCGTCAACGTGAACGAACTTTTGATCTCGCAGCCCGATAGCGGCGAAGAAGCGCTGAATATTCTGGAAAGTCTCGTGCGTTCGGGCATGATCTCAGTCGTTGTCGTGGATTCCGTCGCCGCGCTCACGCCGCAGGCTGAGCTCGAAGGCGAAATGGGCGAACAGCACGTCGGCCGGCAGGCGCGCATGATGGGTCAGGCGCTCCGCAAGCTCACTGCCGTCGCGAACAACAGCCAGACGCTCATCATTTTCATCAACCAGATCCGCATGAAGATCGGCATCATGTTCGGTAATCCCGAAACTACGCCGGGCGGCCGCGCGCTCCCCTTCGCCGCATCGGTACGCATCGATATTCGCCGCATTGCACAGGTGAAGAAAGGCGAGTCGGTCGTCGGCAACCGCGTGAAAGCGAAAGTAGTAAAGAATAAAGTTGCCGCTCCGTTCAAATTTGCCGAATTCGATATTTTATTCAATGAAGGAATCTCGTATGAAGGCGACGTTCTGAACGCCGGCGTAAATTACGGCGTGATCAAAAAATCCGGATCGAGCTTCATGTTCGAAGGCGAACGCCTCGGCGTCGGCTTCGAAAATTCACGCGCGAAATTGAAGGAGGATAAAAAACTCCTCGGCGAAATTCAAAAGAAGGTTGCCGAGGCCGTGAAAAACGGTGAGACTCCCGTGAAAGACGCGAAAGGAGGTTCAGGAGAATAAAAACGGGCATTCCGGAAGGTGATTCGAAGAACCTAAGCGAGAGGCCGAACAAAAATCAGCGAGCGAATAGAAAAATGCCAGGCCCCACGACTCTTGGAGTAGGGTGGCATTTTTCGTTATGAGCGAGATAGATTTTTGGAGGCCGAAGCGGGTTCGAGAATCACCTTCCGGAATGCCCGTTTTATAATCTTCCGATCGCCTGCGCGAATCCGGCGGGTGAAGCGCTAATGATCAGATTGTTCCCCGTCCACCCGTAAATAAACGTCGCCGAAGGCGTCCCGTCGAAGACAAGCGCCCGCGCCGTCGTGCTCGCAACCATTGCATCCTGAAAACCGCTCGCGGCCGGATTCCCGACGGGCATGATAAAGATATTTGAAATTGAAGCTGAACTTTCAAGCTTGGCGGCATCATTTTTTAAGAAAAGCCAATTCTCCCCGCTCCGCAATGAAATAACATAGCCCGGCCAGAATCCGCTCTTATCGCGATACGCAAAAAATGTGGCATCGGGATTGAAATGTTGAGCGAGAAATTGCGGATCCAAAATATTCGCCCCGGCTTTTGCAAGGAGATCCGCAATGCCGAGATCCGCACCATCCGAAGATTTGGCGTCAATCTCAACGAAGTTCGATTTCGCGCTCACGGCGGCTAATGCATTCATCATCCGTTGATTGTACGACTCGAGATCGTTTGCCGATTCCACGGCGCCGTCCGCAGGAAATGTCACAACGACCGTCTGGTCGGCCGGTTTTTTAAAAAGCGATGCGTGCGTGAATGGCGCCGCTGCAACCGGAGCGCCCGCGCTTGGCGACGCAGTGGGAGCTGCGGAACCAGAAGGCTGCGCACCCGATGAAACCGGCTGAGCGGGAGCATTTGAAGGCGACGCGCCGGGCAAATTAATGAGCGTTTTACCGAAGAATGCTTCATATGCAAAGAAGCCGAGAATAGCGAGCACGACCACGACGAGGGCCCCGATAAGAAAGACCATTGGCATTTTCTTTTTTTCGGTCAGAGCGTCATCTGCTTTCTTTTCAAGTGCAAGTCCCGCCACTTTCACGTTTTCGAAACGCGGCAATCCTCCGCCCGACCGGGCCATTGATTCGAGATCCGAACGCATCGTGCGCACCTTCACTTCCGAAGGCGGCGGCGGCGCGCTCTGCAACATTCCACCGGGAGAGAGCTCTGCGTTATCATCCATTGCTTCAATTTTAACACAAAACCCCGCAGGCGCGGGGCTTCGGTTTGCAATCGTTTGCGGAAATTATTGCGCCGACTCCATCTGCTTCAGCGACAATCCGATCTTGCCGTCTTCGGCACGAATGATTTTCGCGCGGACAAAATCGCCCATTTTCAAAACGTCTTCCACTTTCTTTACGTAACCGCTCTTCAGCTCGGAAACATGGATCATGCCATCCTTGCCGCCGCCCAAATCGACAATCGCGCCGAATTCTAAAATCTTAATAACATTGCCCTCAACGATTTCGCCCACTTTGAATTCACGGGTGATGCCCTGGATTTCAGCAACCGCGGCTTCCACCTTCGCAAGATCGGTGCCGGAAATGAACACGCCGCCATCTTCGTCGATGTCGATACCCGCCAAATTATATTTCTCGATAAGGCCATTGATGATCTTGCCGCCGGGGCCGATCACGGCGCCGATCTTATCAGGGTTGATGCGAATCTGACGGATGGTGGGTACGAAGGGCGAAAGCGTCTTGCGCGGCTCGGCCAGAGTGCCCGTGACCGTTTTCAAAATATGGATGCGCGCTTTGCGTGCCTGCTCAAACCCTTTTTCGAGAATTTCGAGCGTAAGACCGTCCACTTTCACGTCCATCTGCATGCCCGTCACGCCGTCGGTCGTACCCGCAACTTTCAAATCCATGTCGCCGTGGTGATCTTCGGGACCCTGAATGTCGGTCAAAACCTTGAAGTTTTTCACGTCGCTCATCATGAGGCCCATCGCAATACCCGCGGCAGGCTTCTTCAGGGGAACGCCTGCGTCCATAAGGGAAAGCGCCGAAGCGCACACCGTTGCCATCGAAGACGATCCGTTCGAGGACATGATTTCCGAAACCACGCGGATCGTGTAGGGAAATTCTTCCTTTGTGGGGATCAGGCGCTCAAGCGATTTGCGCGCGAGGTTGCCATGGCCGATTTCGCGGCGGCCGGGCCCGCGGAACGAACCCACTTCGCCGACCGAAAACGGCGGGAAGTTATAGTGGAGCATGAAGCGGCGCTTGCCGTTCGTTTCCATCGTTTCGATGAGCTGTTCGGCGCCCGGCGGCGCAAGCGTCGTGATTGCGAGCGATTGCGTGTTGCCGCGCTGGAAAAATGCCGAACCGTGCGTGCGCGAGAAAAGGCCGACTTCGCCGTGAAGCGCGCGGACCTCGTCGAGCTTGCGCCCGTCCGGACGCTTCTCGTTTTCAAGAATATTCTTGTGCACAATATCGTTGATCGCTTCCTCAAAAATGAAATCAGCGGCCTTGAAGTTCACCGCCTTGCCGGCGTCAACGAATTTTTCTTTGAGGTGCATGAAGAGGTTCGTCTTCAATGCGCCAAGCGCGCTGTGATGCTCTTCTTTCGTCGGCTTATATACCGCGGCCTCAAGCTTGTCGGACAGATATGCCTCAACTTCGGATTTCAGCTCCGGGTCAAGCTCAGCGAGCTGCACTTCGGCTTTTTCCTTGCCGATCTCTTTCCGAATTTTCTCCTGGAATTCAATGAGCTTGTTGATATCGTTCTGCGCGGTTTCAAACCCTTTTATGATATTTTTTTCCTGCGCATCGAGGCCGCCGAGTTCGATCATGTTGATGCGATCCTTCGAGCCCGCGACGAACGCGTCGAACACGGGCGGCTGTGCCGCGATTTCGGAATTATTCGGATTGATTTTGAACGTACCATCTTCGAACTGCGCGATGCGCACGCCCGCGACCGGACCGTTCCACGGAATGTCGGAGATGAGGAGAGCGGTGGAGGCGCCGATCAAGCCGACGAACTCCGGATCGTTTTCTTCGTCGATCTGCAGAACCGTCGCGACCACCTGAAGCTCGCGGCGCATGCGGTCATTGAAAAGCGGGCGAATGGTGCGGTCAACCAAGCGGCCGGCGAGAACCGCCTCTTCAGATGACTTCCCTTCGCGGCGCACGTAACGGCTGCCGATGATTTTTCCTGCGGCATAAAACTTCTCTTCATAATCGACTTTGAGCGGCATGTAATCCGCATCAACGTCTTTACGCGACATAACAGCCGTCGCGAGCACGACCGTTTCGCCATACTTCGCAAGCACGGCGGCATTCGCCTGTTCGGCGAGCGAGGACACCTCGATCGTGAGGGTTTTGCCGGCAATTTCTATTGAATACTCTTTTTTATTGACCATGGGGAAAATTTATTTTCGATTGTATCTTTATTACTATTATCTCGACTTCATGATGGCACGCGGAATATTTTCAATATTCACGAACCGATCTGCGACTTCCTGGATGCGGAGCGACGCGCTCCTGCGGAACGCCGCCACCTCAACCACCCTTCCCTGTCCCCATTTCAAGTAATCAATGAGCGGGAGGAAGTCGCCGTCGCCCGTCACGAGAACAATCACATCGAGAAATGATGCCATGCGGATCGCGTCGACCGCCATGCCGACGTCCCAATCGGCTTTTTTCATGCCGCCGGCATAAATCTGCAGGTCCTTCATGCGAAGTTCAAGGCCCGCTTTCGTAAGCGCTTCAAAAAAGCCCGCCTCGGACGAGGTCCCTTCGCGAGTTACGGGAATCGGCTTCGGATCGTCGGCGCGCCGCTGCAGGGGCTCCACGCCTTCGCTCTTCACCACATACGCCATGGCGCGAATAAGCTGCCGGGGGCCCGTGAGGTACCGGATCAGTTCCGCATAATTGACTCTTCCTTGATATAAATTTTTCGCCGAGTGATAGAGATTCTGCACGTCGACGAAAATTCCAACTCTCTGGTTTGAATAGGTAGGCACTGATGATTTCATGAAAATAATAGCTCCTCGCGGCAAAGAGCGGCACTCGAGACAAGATCGTTATTAAGAAATTAAGTTATCGAACTATCGCCAGATACCACGATAACTTAATTGCCCAATAACGAAGGGTCTGAAGGTGATGTCGCTGCGTTTCCCGTTATCGCTTCAGATCTAATTTTTTAATTAATTTATCGTACGACCCCGGCTCGGTCTTTTTCAGATAGCTCAAGAGCTTGCGCCGGCGCGAAACCATTTTCAAAAGCCCCCGACGAGAGTGATTGTCTTTCGGGTTCTTTTTCAGGTGGTCGGCGAGTTCATCAACCTGGCGCGAAATCATGGCAATCTGCACCTCGGCGGAACCCGTGTCTTTGTCGTGCTTCTTGTGCTCTCCGATAATACGGGACTTAACGCGTTTTGTAAGCATTGGATAGATTATACCGCTTCTTTGAAAAAAGGCAAGGGGAGCCGGCGCTCGGCTCCCTTTTATATCCGCTCGACGATCATGTGCTGAGGGCACGGATGGCGGCATAGAGTATGGCCGGAATAGACATTCCTTCCAGTAACACTGCTGCCCCGCTTCCATTAAGGCCGCACTCAACCCAGCATATCACTCCGATAACACACGATAGGAAGGCTAAAATCCAGAAGACGGACGAGACCGGACCGCTCCCCATATAAGCGAGGAGCATTATGGCTGATTCAAGCAGGGCACCAAGAAGATATATGCCCCATGGAATATGCTTTCCCGATCCGCCCAATTCTTGCAAAACATCTGTCTTACGCATAATCTCACCTCTCCCCGAAGCCTAGCAAACTCGCATATCCCACGCAACTTCAGCGTATAATAAAGACACATGAGCGAGATCGAAACTCTTTTAAAGGATTATCTCAATTATTTGGAGATCGAAAAGAACCGCTCCCCGAAAACGAGCGAGAATTATGCGCATTATATCAAAGAGTTCTTAAAATTTTCTAAAATCAGTTCGCCGAAAGATATCACGGAGCCGGTTGTCCGCGAATTCCGCTTGGCCCTCGCCCGCCGCGAGATGAAACGCATCACGCAAAGCTATTACGTGATCGCTTTGCGAAACTTTTTAAAATATCTTTCGAAACGGGATATCAAAGCGCTTGCGCCGGAAAAAATAGAGTTGCCGAAAACACCCGCACGGGAAATCGAAGTGCTCGAATACGGCGATCTTGAACGCCTGCTTGCGGCACCAAAAGGCGAATCGCTCCGCGCGCTCCGCGACCGCGCCATCCTCGAAATGTTTTTCTCGACGGGACTTCGCCTCGCAGAGCTCTGCTCGCTTCCCCGCCGCATCGACCTCAAGCGCGGCGAAGTGACCGTGCGCGGCAAGGGCGACAAGCTGCGCATTGTTTTTATTTCCGATTCCGCCCGCACCGCGATTGAAAAATATTTAGCGAAGCGCGGCGATGCCGAAGACGCTCTATTTGTGAGCATCGATCGCGCGGGAAAAGTGATCGGCCGCGTGACGCCGCGCGCCGTGCAGCGCCTCGTTGCGCAGCGGGCGAAAGAAGCCGGCATTGCAAAGCCCATTCATGCGCATCTCCTCCGCCACAGCTTCGCAACCGACTTACTCGTGAATGGCGCCGATATCCGCTCCGTGCAAGCGCTCCTTGGCCATTCAAATATTTCAACCACGCAAATCTACACCCATCTTACAAATAAGGAGCTGCGGGAAATCCACGACGCGTTCCACGGCATGCGGCGACGCAAGGATAAATGACAGGATTTCTGCCTTAAGGAGAAGAAAACATCTTAAGGTTTGAAAGGTGCCTCGGAGGCATGGAGGTGCCGAGAGCCAAGGCGCGCGTTCAGCAGAACGCGACGTCGTCCTTTCAAACCTTAAGATTTTTCGTGGGCGGGGAGAGACTCGAACTCTCAACCCTTTCGGGACATGGTCCTAAGCCATGCGCGTATGCCAATTCCGCCACCCGCCCTCGTTATAAAGCCTTGTAAATCAAGGCGTTGCGTCTATTTTATCGCGCGCGCCTCATTTTGACAAATCAACAAATTTATTATATACTTCGGGCAGCAAGAGGAAGTGAAGGGATTACACCCGTAGCCTCCTTTGCCATTGAAAATTCACAGAGATTGGAGCGATGTAGAAATGGACATTACAAAGTTGCTTTGGATGATTCTCAAGACCTTCGTAACGCTCACGCTTGTTGCGGCCATCCTCTTTCTGATCTACATCTTTAACGGATGGATCGGCTTGAGAAATTTAGCCGTTGTCACGGGATTCTTCGTGGCCATCGTGGCCATGTTCAGCCCTTTATGGGTTCCCTACATGTGGCGCGTGCTCAGCGAAGAAAAAAAATTCGTAGACACCGTCGAGCTGGGAGCAGAAAAGATAAACATAAAGTTTGAGCAACCCTTTGAGCGCCTGACGGCCGAGGGGACAAGAAAACTCACGAACGACTGGACGCCATTGCATGACCTTATGGGGGCGTGGGCCGAAGAGTACGGAGGATTGCGGTGGGTAGGCTTCTGGTTTATCTACCAAATCTATCGTTATCCCTTCAGCTGGACAGATCTCCATAAAACGAAACCTATCCAGTTGGCGTCCGGCGCATATGCGGAGCCTGGCATTGTCGAAGTCTGGGAAACCCCGACCGGCGACTATGCCGTCTCTCATTCAATGATGTTGGATTACATCTACACCACGCGGCTCACTCGCTACTATGAGGAAGCGAAAGGACTTGAGATCAAGGAATTTATGACAGTCGATGTCCTCTATACCATCGGCGTTAAAGTTCACGATCCCATCCTGGCTTTATTCGGGAATCAAGGATTTTTGGAAATAACCCACACACGCCTTAAGGCATCGATCAGGGCATACGCTCGTTCGAAAACCTACGCCGAATTGTTGGATCGTCAAGAAACAACAATCGGAAAAGATGATGTGGTGCTTCAATACAAGGGCTATGAACCCGCTCCGGGACAACCGATTCACGCAGGAGAAAAGCCAACGCTCTACGATTACATCTATCAATATGTCGGCGTGGAGATTGTATGGCTTACATTCGAAGCAATTGTTGCACCCGCAGTGTATGACGAACACGCAACCTTGCGCGCAGCGGCAGAACGAGATTACGAAATCCGCGTGATCAATGCCAAAGCCGATAAAGAAGAACAAAAAATCCATGGCGAAGGAGAGGCGGCGAGGCTGGCGGCTGTTCTTGGAGTGATCAATAACGACTCCACGGGTAATGCAATGCGCCTGAAACAGCTTGAAACGCTCACGGACATTTCTGCAGATGGCGCTCCGCAATTTTTCTTTGCCGGAGAGAACTCACCTGCACAAGTGCTTATACAAGCACCGGCTCCGAAGCAAACTGGCTTCGGTGGAGGACGCTCGGGACATCAACCAGCTCAGCCGCCACAGCCGGAACCTCGACCGCAACAATTGCCGACGCCACAACCGCAGCCGCAGCCAAGACAAGCGCAACAGCCAAAACCCAAATCCGACAAGCCGCCGGGAGGCAAGGGAGGTAAATCGTGAAAGTCCCAAAAGGACGATTTAAAAAGCGCATACTCCACTACATTGCACACGCAAGACTCCGCCGGTCTTCCCATCGGAAAAGGCGGATGCCGGTAACGTTTTATTTGGTGGGGGGCGGCATAGTGCTATTTATAGTCTGCAGCACGCTGCTTACCTTTCATCCATTTAATCCGACTCCGCTAACCATTAAAGAGGCTGTCATCGCTACAGTTTTGGTGATATTCCTCCTCTCTATCACGGCCGGTCTCGTAAGCTGGCTCCTCAAAAGGGCGCCCCGAGCTTCGCTTGGGTCAACCCCAATGAAAGATGAGTATCAGGAACAACCTCGGAACACTGAAACGAAAGCCACGACACCGGAGCAAACACAGACAACGACAACACAAACCACTGCTGCATCGAGTGGAGGGAAAGACGACAGCAAGGGAAAGGTCGGGAAAAAGGATAACCAAAAGGAAGCCGCCGACCGCAAAAACAGCAAGAGTTGGGAATGGTTCAGGAACTTCGTCTGGATAGCATGTGTCGTCGTAGTTCTTATGATCGCCCTTGGCATCGTCGGCACGAAGGTAAAAAGCGGCGCGTTCCAGGAGTTTTGGAATGGTCCACCGCCTGCGGCGACGAACGGCGTGACGGTGCAAGCCGGCCCGAACGCACCGGTGCTCCTCGACCCGAGAAAACATCAAAAACCGAATCCGGCGGAGAGCGTTGCAACCTCCGCACCGGCACCGCCTCCAATCTCACCTCTTACTTCTGAAGATCAGGAGTCAGACTGTAGAACCCTTGATCCAGTGGCTGGAATCCGGGCATGCACGATGCACGACGACCGTTTTCACGGACCGATATATCCGCTGAACGACAGTCCCATCGATCTCAATGCCCGAACGCAAGACAGAGAACTGCCTCCCGCCGAGTGGTCAGTTGACATCATGTACGGGAATCAGGCAAAACAGCCCAATCCCGGCGATGTCATTCACGACACGGCGCGAGGAGACGCATTCCACGTCCAGTATCACGGACCCGTGTGGATCCGGGGAACCGAGGGCGAGACAGTTATCGTTCATCCGATAAATGTCCCCGCCCCATAAATCATCAACATCAACCTGCCGGCAAGAGCAATCTTGCCGGCATTTTGTTTCTAACATTTCAACACCCGCGCAATCAAAAAGGCCCCGTGAAAGGGCCTTTTTGTAAGTACGATTGAATGAATTGATTAGCAGGAACCTATACTGAAGAAGAATCCTCCCGTAAGGAAGTTCGCCACGATGAGCGGGATGGCGCGCGCGAGAAGCGCAACACCAACCGCAATCGCCGCATAGAGTAACCGATTGCCCGCCTGCTTCACCTTTTCCGGTTCACCGCTGCTCGTGAGATATCCGTATGCAGCGAGAACGCCGAAAACAATGGCGAATGCGATCAAGAACACGAAGAGCCAGCCAAACACCACGCACACCGACTGCAGGACATCCTGCAAACTTTGGATATTCTGGTCGGGGACGATGCTTGATGGAACCTTCGTGAGCTGTTGAGGGGCAACGATCGGCGCGGCCGAGGCTACGAAGGGCGTAAGCCCGATCACAGCCGCGGGCACTACCTGCTTTGTCAATGCGATCAGTTTTTTCATGACCGCGCAATGCTGATTAGCACGAGCCGGGCAAAGCCGCTCCCAAGAAGTTCGCCACGATGAGCGGGATGGCGCGCGCGAGAAGCGCAACACCGACCGCAATCGCCGCGTAGAGGAGCACGCCGCCAGCCGTCTTCACCTTCTCCGGGTCGCCGCCAGCCGTCAAATACTTGAAGGCCGCAACAACAACGAAGATGATGGCCAAAGCGATAAGGAAGACGAAGAGCCAGCCGAAGATCGTACAAACCGAATTGAGGATATCCTGCAAGCTCGTGATGCTCGTCTGGTTGGGGACAGCCGTGCTGCCCTGGACGCCCTGAGGGCCTTGCACCGCGGCGGACGCCATAAGAGGCAAAAGCATGATCGCAGCAGCCGGAGCAACTTCCTTCGCCAAGGTGATCAGTTTTTTCATGATTTTAAGGGGTATTTCGACCTTTCAATCTATACCTTGTCATTGTAGCCCGAAAGTGGTCTGAGGGCAATCGGGGCAATTAACAGGTTCCAATCTGGCTTGATCCCACCCCGAAGAAGCTGCCAACAATGAGCGGGATGGCTCGTGCGAGAAGAGCGACGCCCACGCCGATCGCAACGTACATAAGCGTTTTGCCCGCTTTCGAAACTTTCTCGGCATCGCCGTTTGCCGTTACGTACATAAATGCCGCCCAGGCCGCCATCACGCTCGAAAGGCCGATCAGGAAGACGAACATCCAGCCGAACACGTTGCACAGTGATTGCTGAAGATCCTGAACGCTCGAGATCGTAATCGGAGCGGTCGACGTGGTTGCCTGAGCCGTCCCCGCGAGCGCTATCGCCGCAATCGCAGGAATCACAAACGAAACAATATTCCGAACCTTTGCCGCAGCGCCCATGAGCTTATATTTTTTCATATTTTTATGCGCGCTTTTTACGCGCCGAAAAGACTTTTAATGAAGGAAGCGAATCCTCCGGCGAGAAGGATAACGACAAGTCCGATTGCGGCATAGGTTAATGTCTTTTTGCCGCTCGAGAACTTCTCGGGGTCCCCAGCCGAAGTCATCATTTGAAAGCCGCCCACGAGCACCATGATCGATGCGATCGGGATCGCAATCAACCAAAGAAATCCGATGACTTTTTGCGCAACGCAATTCAAGTCATTGCAGTTTCCTCCCAGCGGATTTGTAAGGACGATCCCCTGCGCAAAGGCAGTACCGGCAAGCGCGATCCCCGGGAGAATGAGGGCGGCGCCAGTCATGAGCTTTTTTACCATTGGATTCATTATAGCAAGTTATTTACAGAAACTAAGCGGAATCGTCGCCTGCCCGGGCGCCCACACGTCCGCCGCAAGCCGACACGCATCGGTTTGGTTCACATTTAAAATTGAAAGTAAGTCAGCTTCGGCCGCGGGGCGGATCACATCAAACGGCATCCCGATAATCTCGATATCAAAAACCGCATCCGGGCGCGAATATGTAATCACATAATCCGACGTCTTTTTAAGTACGAGAATGCCGCCTTCAACGACCGTCGGATTATCCAAATAGAAATTTCTCACCGTCACCGATCCTGCCGATGACTGTACGGTGAATGTCGATCCCTGCGGTGCGTCATGGAATGCCTGAGCGGCGGGAATGCCGCCGTCGCTCTTCGGCGCATTTGCGCTGCTGCCGGCACTGCCTGCAATTCCCGGCGCCGCGGATCCTGATTTTGAAAAAACGGAGAACAGCGCAACGCCGACAACCGCGAGGACGATGACCGCTATTGCAATGATGATTATTTTTTTCATGCGATTATCGGCATCCTACCGCATTAATATGAACGTTATTTCCCTGCGTGGTATCGAAGCTCGTTGCCCCCGGGCAGCCGGCGGAAATATATTCATTCGCCGCCGTTGCACCGCATGCGGAAACCGCATTCATAAGCGCCGTTACTTGATTACAGCTCTGAAAGTTCGACACAACCACATCCACGCAGCAGCCATCGTTATGGCAGTGTGAAATATGCGGAACGGTCGGCGGCATCGCCTCCGTGATCGTGATCGGCGGCGCGCCGTGCGAAGCAATGCATTGGAGCGTGTTGATCATAAGCTGGTCGGCCGTGCAGCTTGAAACGCCGCCCGGTTGCTGGCTTGCCGGCTTGCACGTGAAACCCGCAGCCGCAAGCGAAAGGCACGCACTTGTGGCACAGGCACCGGGAACATTCGTAGTGATAACCGTACTCGTGGATTGAGGAACGTTTGAAGGCACCGTGATTTGTTGAATGGTTGGCAAATTCAAATTGAGCAAGTTCGGATTGATGGTGTTCAGGATGATATAGGCTCCGGCAAGAAGCATTAGTCCATAGATAGCTGCTTTGATCCATTCTTTCCCCTCGCTTTGGGCGGAAGGATTCCCCTGGGCCCAGGTATACTTCACGCCGCCCCAGACAATCGCACCCAATGCCAGAATGCCGCCGATTAAGAGAGCAAATTGATAGAAGTTTGCAATGATGGCGCCGATCTTTTGGGTGGGTGCCGTCGTTGTATTCGAACCAGGAACGGTCGTATCAATCGTAAACGTGCCTGCCGCAAAGGCGATGACCGGAGCGATCAATACGATTCCCACTGCCACCATCGCAAATACTTTTTTGGCGCGATTCATATTATTGGCAAATACTCGCTCCGAAACCGCCGATCCCCGTAATGCCGAAGAAAGTGACGATGGTATTCACGATGAGCCACGAGCAAAGCACGATAATGATCCCCCACACGGTTCCCGTCAACGATTTTTTTGCGGTACTCCGCAATTCCGGAGAGGCGCCCGAGAGGAGGAACATGATGCCGCTCACGCCGAAAAATATCGGAGCAAGAATCCAAAGCACGAGCGCGATCGCAAAATAGATGACATTAATAAATGTATAAATGAGATCGCACAGGCTTTGGCATGCCTGTGTATTGCCGCCATTGGGCGATGCGCCCCCGTTCCCGGTGCAGGTCACAAGCGGGCCCTTCAAAATGCTGGGATCCCAAACGTTCGGGGTCGTAAACGCAAAAGCAAAAGAAGGAAGAATAAGGAGGGAAAGGATGAGAATGAGGATTCCCTTTTGCATATCTCTATAATTGTATCGCATTCACGGCCGCTTGCGCCTGTTGAATGGCGCGGGTCGAGTCAGCGGAGCCGTTTTCCACGCTTTGGATAGCCTGATCCATAATGCCGTCAATCTGCGCGGCATCCGTTTCACGCCATGAACGTGCCGTGAGCGCCTGGGATGCAAAAATCGAAAGCACCGGATCGCCCATGTTTGCGGCGATAAGCGACCGGAGCGCCGGCGGCGCCCCCGTATCCGCTGCATAGGTGCTCTCCCCGTCTTCCGTCGCCGCAAGTTTAAGCACGAAATCCCAGGCCTGCGCCACCTGTCCCGTGCGCGGGACGGCAAGGCCGAGGTATTTCGGATAGTTCACGAAAATCGTTGCGCCCGTAGGCTGCGGCATGGCGGCGACGCCCATATTGAGGAATGGCGCCTTATCCTTTATTTCGCCAAGCATCGATTTATATCCGAAAAGAATTGCGGTCTTTCCCTGAATGAAATTGCTCACGGCGTCACCCATGCTGTCGTTCCACGTATAATAGGGCGATGCTGCGTTCGCAAACTGAAGATAGAAATTGAATGCATCGAGGCCGGGATTTTCGCCCGCCGACGCGCCGCCCGTCGCGAAGTTCGCGGTCGATCCATCCGATGCGATCATCTGCGTGCCGTTCTGCATCATGAGGAGAAAAATAATATCGGACGAGTTCGCGATGCTTTTCCCCGACCCGCCGATCGCGGCGCCTGCGCGCGTGATCTGTCCCTGCGGGTTCAAGATGCGGAGCTGGCTCACATCTTTCTGGAAATCATCCCAGGTCTTCGGGGGAAACGCGATGCCTGCGGAATCGAAAATATCTTTGTTGTAAATCATCGCGAGCGTGTCCACCGAAAACGGCAATGCATAAATCTGCCCGTCCGTTGTAAAATCCTGCTCAACAACGCTTGGGTAATCGTTCTCGAGCGAGATCAAATTGAACTGCGCCGCGTTCACCGCAGGGAGCGGGGCGAGGACATTTTGCCATTGCTCGAGATCGCGGTTGCCGATTTCAAAAATATCCGGGCCCGTACCCGCCGCAAGCGCGGCCAAGAGCTTCGTCTTGTATTGGCTCGGGTCAATCTGCACGTAATTCACTTTCGATTTCGAACTGCCCGAGGTATACGGCAGCGTAAGGTCTTTAAAAACCCTTCCTTCATCCGTACCCCAGATCGTCAGGTTAAGCACGCTCGCCGAAGGCTTCTGCCGAAAATTGAGCAGCACAACGACGCCAATAATAAGGACGAGCACAACCGCTCCTCCTAAAATGATAATTTGTCGTGGGGTTAAATTTTTCGGCATGAGGAATGCCCTACATTACGATCGTTCCCGCGAGCCGGTCGCCGCTCTTCAAGTTCATGATGCGCACGCCCTGAGCCGCCCGCCCCGTCTTTCGTACCGTCGAAAGCTCGGTGCGGATCATCTGGCCCTTCGCAGAGAGCGCGAAGATCTCTGTTTCACTGGTCACGATGTGCGCGGAAACCACCATTCCTGTTTTCGCCGTCACCTCGGCAGCTTTGATGCCGGATCCGCCGCGGCGCTGCGTCTTATATTCTTTGATGGACGTCTGCTTCGCGAAACCGTTTTCCATAACGGCCAAGAGAAGCGATTCTCCTTCTTTGATTATATCAAAGCCCGCGACTTCATCGTTCTGTTTTTTCAATTTGATGGCGCGCACGCCGCCCGCCGTACGGCCCATCGGCCGCACCTGCTTCTCGTCGAAGCGGATCGACTGACCCTGGCGGGTAACAAGAATCGCCTGCTCGGCGCCGCCCGTGAGCCGCGCCCATTTGAGCGAGTCTCCTTTTTTGAGCGAGATCGCAATGATGCCCGTGCGGCGGATGTTTTCGAAATCTTCAAGCGGCGTTTTTTTGATGACGCCCTGCTTCGTCGCCATCATGAGGAATGCGCGCTTCGGTCCCTTCGCCGAATAATTGACGATCGCGGTTACGTTTTCATCGGCAGGCAGCTCGAGGAAGTTCTGAATGGCGCGGCCTTTTGATGTGCGCGTGGCCTGCGGAATTTCGTAAATCTTCGTCTGGAACACGCGGCCGCGGTTCGTGAAGAATAAAACGTTGTCGTGCGTATTCGCGCTGAAGAAATGCGAAAGGAAATCTTCATCGGCGACCTCGGAGCCGATGAGGCCCTTGCCGCCGCGGCGCTGCACTTTGAACGTGCCCGGCGGAAGCCGCTTAATGTAGCCGCCCGCGGAAACCGTAACGATCGCCTCCTCTTCGGGGATGAGATCTTCGTCGCTCACGGCCTCGAGCGCGCGTGCAACAACCTGCGTGCGGCGCTCATCGCCATACTTTGCTTTGAGCTCCGTCACTTCATCTTTAATGATCTTCACAATTCTCGCCGGACTCTTCAAAATAAGCTTCAACTCCTCGATGAGGGCTCTCTTTTCCTTCAGTTCCGCCTCGATCTTTTCCTGCTCCAAAGCCGCAAGCGTCTGCAAGCGCATTTCGAGAATCGCGTTCGCCTGCACATCGCTGAATTTGAATGTCTTCACGAGGTTCACGTGCGCTTCATCTTTGTCTTTCGATTTCTTGATCGTTGCAATTACGCGATCGATTGAACCGAGCGCTTTCGACAATCCCTCCAGGATATGCGCGCGCTCTTCGGCTTTGCGCAGATCAAACTGCGTGCGCCGGCGAATGACCTCTTTCCGATACGCGACATATTCGGAAAGGATATCTTTGAGTTCCAAAAGCCGCGGCTCAATGCCGTTCACGAGCGCGATCATATTCATATTGAAATTCTTTTCGAGGTCGGTGTGCTTATAGAGCCAGTTCAAAACTTTCTGCGGCGGCACGTCGTTCTTAAGCTCGATCACGATGCGCATGCCTTCGCGGTCGGATTCATCGCGGAGATCGCGGATGCCTTCGACTTTCTTTTCCTGCGCAAGCTCGGCGATCGTCTTCACGAGCTCGGCTTTGTTCACCTGGTACGGAATTTCCGTGACGACGATATCGAACTGCCGTCCGGCTTTGTTTTCCACGATCTCGGCTTTCGCACGCGTAAGAATCGCGCCGCGGCCCGTCGTGTATGCCGCCTTGATCGCTTTCGCGTCGTATATGATACCGCCCGTCGGAAAGTCGGGGCCTTTCACGAATTTCAAAAGGTCTTCGCTCGTCGCGTCGGGATTCTCGGTAAGGTACAGAATCGCATCGACGACTTCGTTCAAATTGTGCGGCGGGATGCTCGTTGCCATGCCGACCGCAATGCCGAGCGTGCCATTCAAGAGAAGATTCGGAAGCTTCGCCGGGAGCACCTTCGGCTCGTCGCGCGTTGCGTCGTAGTTCGGCATCCAGTCCACCGTCTCTTTTTCAATATCGAGAAGCATCTCGCCCGCGATGGCCGAAAGCTTCGCCTCGGTATAACGCATAGCCGCCGGAGGATCGCCGTCGACAGAACCGAAGTTACCCTGCCCGCGCACAAGCGGATAGCGCAGCGAGAAGTCCTGCGCCATGCGGACCAGCGTGTCATAAATGGCCGTGTCGCCGTGCGGGTGGTATTGCGCCATCGTTGCGCCGACGACGTTCGCGGATTTTCTGGTTTTCGCGCTATTCGTAAGCCCCGAATCCCACATGGACCACAAGACGCGCCGATGCACCGGCTTCAAACCGTCGCGCACGTCGGGCAATGCACGTGCAACAATAACGGACATCGCATAGTCCAGGTATGATTCGCTGAGCTCTTTGGTTATTTCCCGTTTTTCGGCATCCATGATAATTAAGGCTTAATAATGTATTGTCGCGGACCTTTCACGGCGCTTGCCATCCCGCTCGCCCAGATCCCAAATGTCCTCGCCATGTACGCGCCTCCTCCTTCGATTCGGGCGAAAAATCCCGGAGCTCGCGCAGTCGATGTGGGCGTTGCGTTTGCCGCAATGGCGGCTGCAGGCGCACTCGCGATAATCGTATTGAAGTATCCGAGCCACACATAGACCACCACTGCCATAATAATAGAGGCCGAAACAGCGAGCACTTTCTTTTTGACGGGCGCCTCAAGCTCCTGCAACTCCTCTATAAACCCCTTGCGCGGCTCTTCTTCAAGCATTGCCGTTATGCGGGATTCACGATGATGGCCCGGCCTTTGTCCGTCGCGATATCTTTTTGTTTGAAGACGAACTTATCAACGACTTCTCCTTTTTTGCCGAGCGCTTTCAAAAATACATCCGGATTTTTATAGAAGCTCGGAATGACGATCTTTGCTTCGAGCTGCTTCGCGATCTTTGCCGCAACCTCCGGTTCAAGGAAATGATCGCCGCCCACCGGCAGGAAAAGAACATCGGCATCCGAAAATTCTTCCATCAATCCCGCTTCAAGCGGCTTTGAAAGGTGGCCGAGAAAAACGAATTTCATCTCTTCCCACCGCACGGCGAACGCCGTCTTGATGAATTTTTCCGTCGATTCGGCGGGAATTCCGAAGCCCATGATCTCAATTCCTTTCACCTCGTATTCTCCTGGAAATGCGATCTCGGTATTCTCGCCGGCTTCACCCAAAGGGTTCTCCGCAGGAGCAAGCGTACGCAGAATTGCATCCGCTTTTAAGCGGTTATTCTGGGGATCGAGAAGGACGGATGTCTCTCCGCTCTGAAGCCGAAAGCATCCGTTATCGAAATAGTTGATGACCATTACGAAGTAATTTTAGCAAAAAAACACTTCATTTGCAATGAGATTTTTAATGATTTTTTAATGAAAAATATGGTATACGAATGAATACTAAACACGCTGGCGGTGCGCGGGATTTGGATTCTTGGGGAGGCGCTCATGCGCTTTTTGAGAGTGTCTCGGGGCCGCGAAGGCGGCGAGAGCCAAGGCGCGCACCGAACACGGTGCGACGCCGTCTTTCAAAAAGCGCCTGGCGCCAACCTCTTGCTTTTGTTTAATATTCATTTATAATCTCCTTTATGCCGCAAGCCGAAGACAATAAGACCTCCGCAATCGCCCAGGCTATCAAAACCGAGATGGGCGCAAACGACTGGCCCAAAGAAGGCGCCGTCGTTGAGGTTACTCTATTAAAGAAACTCCCTCGAAAAGCCTATTTTGACATGGGCCGTTTCGGAACGGGCATCGTGTATGGCGCCGAGATTGGAAATGCCAAGGAAGCAGTTCGGAACCTGAAACCAGGCGACAAGCTTCAAGCTAAAATCGTTGCTCTGGATGGCGAAGAGGGCCTCATCGAACTTTCGCTTTCCGAAGCCGGCAGGCAAAAACTCTGGCAGCTCGCGAAGGAGCTCGCCGAAAGCGGTGAAGTCATCAAAGCTAAAATCGCAGCTGCAAATGCCGGCGGTTTAATGGCGATTGTCGCCGAAGAACTCAAGGCCTTCCTCCCGGTTTCCCAGCTCTCGCTCGAACACTACCCGAAAGTTCCAGATGGCGATCGCATGAAGATCGCGGAGGAACTGAAGAAGTTCGTCGGCCAGGAATTGAATGTGAAGATCATCGATGTTAATCCCCGCAGCAACAAAATCATCGTTTCCGAGCGTGAAGTACTCTCGGCGAACGTGAAAGAACTTTTGAACGCATACACAGTGGGACAGGTCGTTGACTGCATCGTTTCGGGAACCGCGGACTTTGGCGTGTTTGTCCGCTTCACCGACAACCCGCAAATCGAAGGCATGATTCACATTTCGGAGCTCGATTACAAACTTATCGACAACCCGAAAGAACTCGTAAAGATAAACGATGAACTCAAAGCAAAAATCATCGACATCAAAGAAGGCCGCGTCTTCCTCTCGCTCAAGGCTCTTAAAGAAGACCCGTGGCAGAAAGCCGGCGACAAGTTCAAGAGCGGCGACATCGTTCAGGGCCGCGTCTATAAGTTCAACCCGTTCGGCGCCGTCGTTGCACTCGAAGGCGACCTCCAGGGCATGGTCCACATTTCCGAATTTGGCGGCCAGGAAGAAATGAAGAAAGCGCTCGCCGTCGGACAGACCTATCCTTTCGCTATCGACTCGGTAAAGCCCGAAGAGAAGCGCATCGGGCTGAAGCTCAAGAAATAATTTCGGCATCATCAAGCAAAAAGGCCCGCCAAACAGCGGGTCTTTTTGTCGGCACCATCTTTACTTCCCGCACAAAATCCTCTATCCTAAATCCTGAATTCGAAATGCCGGACTAGCTCATCGGTAGAGCGCTGCCCTGAAGAGGCAGGCGTGCCCAGTTCGACTCTGGGGTCCGGCACAAAATTTTCTCTCGCACTCGAAAACACGCAGTTCGCGCGTGCTCGCGCGACTGCTCGTTCTCGGCGCTCTTCGCACCTCCGAAGGGTTTTTTCATGCAAGAGAAAATTTTACTTATTGTGCCCTCGGTAGGAATCGAACCCACATCAAGACCTTAGAAGAGTCCTGCTCTATCCATTGAGCTACAAGGGCAATCGCAGCTGATTTAATTGATTCTAAAACAAAAGTACGATACCTTAAAGGGACACTGAAGACAAGACGGGCCGTCGTATACCGGTAGTACGCCTGCTTTGGGAGCAGGTAGACTGGGTCCAATTCCCAGCGGCCCGACAACTGAAATAAGAATAATCTCGAAAGGATCGAGGTCATTATTATTTTTGCTATCCACAAGACAAAGCCACCCGCGCTGCACTATACTGAAATCAGAATGACAAATCATCGGAAAGGGAATCCGAGTGAAGAAACAGCGATCATGGCTTAGCAAGAAGCGAGCGCGCAGGATTTGTCCGAGAAATCATTGATGTCACATACAGGCGTCGCCCGGAGAACGGAGGTGATCCGACGAAATTATCGATTTGCCCCGCGCGCCGCCGAGAAGCCCGCAAAACACCGCGGGCTTTCTTTTTTCTCCATTACCGGTAATATATTGTGGATCGGCGCGCTTAGCTCAGGGGTAGAGCAACTCGTTTACACCGAGTGGGTCGGGGGTTCAAATCCCTCAGCGCGCACAATTATTTCCTCACTTTCTTCGCCACATACGTTGCAATCTTGTCATGAGGGTCGATCGCGATCAGCCCTCGCCGCAGAAACTCCCACATCCCCTTTTTAACCGACGAAAGAGAGGCATTTTTTAGTGACTTCGGAAACTCATACGCTTCCACCAGTTTTTTATAGTGCAATGAACGGACCCGGAGAATCTCTTCCGCAGTAACCGATGAAGACTCGAGTGTAATATTTTTTTCCTTCAGTATGTTTTTTAAAAGATCCTTAGAGCGGCCCATGTGATACTCATTGGTTTCGAGTAAAAATTTCTTAATCTCATTTTTTTCGAGTATCGGCATAATCTGTTCAAGATTATCTTTGGTGTTCACCGATTCACTTTCAATAATGATGTCCTCGATGGGAACGCCGCGCGCCACAAGATAGTCCCGCATTGTTTCGGAGATTGAAGGCGTGGCCTCGTCGAACTTCTCTTTCCCCACGCCCCCAGGGATTATGATCTTTTTTATTTTTCCGTGCCGATATAGCTCCAAAGCTCCTAACGAGCGCATTTTCGATTCAATATCGGGCACAAAACGAACTTCTTCGCGGCCACCCACGTTTGCCGTTTTTCGTTCTATCTCTCCGGCAAGCACAACCACGGCATCAACATCCGGAATCGATTCAAAAAATTCTCTTTCCTCCTTTGCTCCATCTTCGGAAGCAGATTCCTCAACATGCATATCATCAGCTTCAAAATGTTCGGCGCTCATGCTTTTATTATACCTAAATAGTCGCTTACTCTTTATTCAGTGCATAAAAATTCTCAAACAACTTCGCAACGAGGATCGGCCCCGTGCCGCCCGGCGTTTTCGTGTAATGAATTCCCCTCTCCTCCGCGCCCGCCGCATCGAAATCGCCGGTAATTTTTTCGCCGATCTTATTGAAACCGAAATCGATGACGAGCGCTCCTTGCTTCAAGTGCTCCGCGCCGAAGAGATGCGCATGCCCCGCGCCCGCGATCACGATATCCGCATCCTGTAGCTTCGCATGGATATCGCGCACAGTGACATCAAAAACGGTGAGTTCGGCGACGCGATTCTGCAGCCAGAAGCCGACCGGCTTGCCGATCAAAAATCCCGCGCCGACCATAACGACCGAGAGCTCGCGCAGATCGCGATGTTCGAGTTTTAAAATCTCTTCAACAGTTCCCACGGACGGCGGCATCACCAGGCCGCGGCCCGTGTAGAATGCGCCGAGCGACGCTTCGCCAAGGCAATCCACATCTTTTTCTTTCGGCACCGCATTTAACGCATAGTGGCGATTGATCCCTTCCGGGAGCGGAAGCTGCACAATGAATCCTCCGCATGTTTTGGGCGCCGCAAGCCGCGCGATTTCGCGGCGCAGCTCATCGGTTGTGATCGAGGCGGGTATTTGATGGAGGCGAAATTCAATGCCAAGCTCTTTCGCAACTTTTTCTTTCTGCTTCAGAAAATTGATCGATGCCGGATCGTCGCCCACGAGCGCCGCACCGAAAAATTTCCCCGTCTTCGGGGCAGCCTTCAGCCGTTCAACTATTTCGGACGCAATCTTCTTGCCGTCGATCACCATACAGCCATTGTGCCTTACGCGCGCCGTTATTTCAATTCGAGGCTTGCCCAGAGATACCGCGATGCAAGGCTCCGATATGGACTCCATTTCAAAGCGATTTTCTGCGCGCGCTTCAAGCTCGGATGTTTTCGCAGCTTATAAATCTTCTGCATTGCATTGCGCAATCCAAGGTCGCCGTATGAAAAAATATCATCGCGGCCGAGCGAGAAGATCAAAAACATTTCGGCCGTCCACACGCCGATTCCCTTCACCTCGGTCAAATGTTCGATCACTTCCGCGTCCGTCCATCGATGGATGCGCCTTAAGTCGACCGTGCCGTTCAAAACTTTTTTTGCGAGGTCTTTCATGAAGCTGACTTTCATTTTCGAGAGCCCCGCCTTTCGCATTCTCCTCGTAGACATTGCGAGCACGTCCTTCGGCGAAGGAAATTTCTTGTGCGGCCAAAGCGCAATGAACCGCCGCTCGATCGTGTCGGCGGCTTTCGTTGAAAGCTGCTGATTGATGATCGCAACGACGAGCGCGCGAAAATGATCCGCCGGCTTCGGCGATTTCGTCGCGTCCCATGCCGAAAGTTTTCCGTGGCCGATTTTTTTGATGATCGCGCCAAGCACCGGATCGTTTTTTACGATGTATGCAATCCGCTTATCCATGCCTCTATTATTAACGGATTATTTGATGCCGGGAACCGGAAAACCGAGCGCGAGCTCGCGCACTGCGGCGCGCATCGTCTTTAGCTCCGCGCTGTCCGCCAGCTTCTTGTCGAATTCCTTAATGGCACTCGCGCGTTCCGCCTTGTCGTTCGGAAGCGTCGTGCCCTTAAAAAGCTTGATAGAATCGGCGATCCATTTGCCGATAGCCTCCATTTCTTTTTCCTTCATGCCACGCGTCGTGAGCGCCGGCGTCCCCAGGCGCACGCCGCTCGGATAGAAAGGCGATGAGGGTTCTCCCGGGATCGTGTTCTTGTTGACCGTAATGCCGACCGCCGAAAGAATTTTATCGCCGAACACGCCACCGCCGGAACCGAATACCGGAATGAGATCGATGAGTAATAAATGATTTTCAGTTCCGCCGCCCACAATCGTAATTCCCTCTTTTATTAATGTCGCCGCAAGATGCTTTGCATTCTTCACAACCTGATGACCATATTCTTTAAATTCGGGCGTCGAAGCTTCGCGCAACGCAATAGCGATCGCCGCCGTCTGATGGTCATGCGGGCCGCCCTGCAATCCGGGAAACACTGCCTTGTCGATTTTTTCAGCGAGTTCCGGATCTTTCGCGAGGCCACGTTCCGTCACCATAATGATGCCGCCGCGCGGACCGCGAAGCGTTTTGTGCGTCGTCGTCGTCATGATGTGCGCATAAGGCACCGGGCTCGGGTGCGCGCCCGCGGCGATCAAGCCGGAAACGTGCGCCATGTCCGCTGCGAAATATGCGTCGACTTCGTCCGCGATTTTCGCGAAGCGTTCAAAATCGAAATGATATTCATACGCCGTCGCGCCGGCCCAAATCAGTTTTGGGCGATGCTCTTTTGCGAGCCGCTCTACTTCGTCCATATCAATCCGTCCGTCCTTGCTCACAAAATAAGGAATGCTCTTATAAAAAATTCCGGTCGCGGAGACTTTCCATCCGTGCGTAAGATGTCCGCCGTCCGGCAGGTTGAGACCCATCACCGTGTCGCCCGGGGCGCACGTTGCAAGATATACCGCAAGGTTCGCCGGCGATCCCGAGTACGGCTGCACGTTCGCATGCGCCACGCCGAACAATTTTTTCGCCCGTTCACGCGCAGTCGTTTCAACTTGATCGATAAATTCGTTGCCGCCGTAATAGCGTTTGCCCGGATACCCTTCCGAGTATTTATTGGTGAGGATTGAACCCATCGCTTCCATCACGTCCGCCGATGTATAGTTTTCGGACGGAATCATTTCGAGGCCTTCTTTCTGGCGAGCGGCTTCTTCCTTTATTAATTGGGCGATTTCGAGGTCTTTCATTGCCCTCATTATAGCAAATATTCCAGCCGGAAAAAGCGATTTGCTTTCCGGCTGGCGATAAAAACGTCGTCAGCCTAAGGAAGTCGGTAGGCTCTCCGAAAGGAGAGCCTACCCTCTTTAAGATCATCTGCAACCTGCCTTGCAGGCACTTGACCGTTTGCACCGCAATATTCCCGCC
>Ga0207707_10000505_pt1 | contig 40031 bp, 45 predicted proteins | sample KBSC83BmetaG_FD_184336 | JGI IMG/M metagenome (GOLD analysis project Ga0207707, IMG submission 184336) | Corn rhizosphere microbial communities from Kellogg Biological Station, Michigan, USA - KBS C8-3B metaG (SPAdes) (version 2) | ecosystem: Host-associated > Plants > Roots > Rhizosphere ... | reverse complement strand
TCGACATGTCCGAGCTCGCGACCAGCGTGAGCAAGGCCGAGGGTGGCTATTACGATCTGTGCAAGGCGAACACCACGGACGGCCAGAAGGTGATCGCGATGCCGTGGACCATAGTCGGCGCCATGATCGCCTACCGAAAATCGTGGTTCGACGAGGTCGGCTCGACGACATTCCCCGACACCTGGGAGAAGTATCGCGAGGTTGGCAAGAAGCTCAAAGCCAAGGGCCGGCCGATCGGCCAGACGCTCGCCCACACCTTCGGCGACTCGCCGACATTCACCTATCCCTACATGTGGTCGTGGGGCGGCTCCGAGATCGAGAAGGACGGCAAGACCGTCAATATCAACAAGAAGGAGGTCATCGACTCCGTCAAGTTCATGACGGCCTTCTGGAAAGAAGCCCATGATGAGGGCGGACTTGCCTGGGACGACACCAACAACAACCGCGCGTTCTTGTCGCAGACGATCTCCGCCACGCTCAACGGCGCTTCAATCTACATCGAGTCGTTGCGCAACCCCGACAAGTACACCACCGAGAAAGGCGTGCCGCTCAACACCGATATCCAGCACTCGCCGTTGCCCAAGGGGCCGGCCGGGCAATTCGCCATGCACACCTTCTTTTCCCACGTCATTCCGAACTACTCGAAGAATCAAGCCGGGGCGAAGGAGTTGCTGAAGTGGATCCACACCAGGGAAAACTATGAGCCCTGGTTCGTCTCGCAGAAAGGTTTTGCGACGCCGCCGACCCATGAGTGGGAGAAGCACAATTTGTGGGAAAAGGACAAGGTGATGACGCCCTTCAAGGTCGCCGGGCTGCTCGGCCAGACGCCAGGCTATCCGCTACCCTCGTCGGGCAAGAAGCCTGCCGAAGTGCTCACCAAATATATCATCACCGACATGTACGCCAAAGCGGTCCAGGGCGCGACGGCGGAGGATGCGGTGAAGTGGGCGGAAGGTGAACTGACGAAGATCTATGTTTGAAGGACCGAGTGACCGGCCCATGCGGCGGCAAGATCGCCGCCGCATGGTGCGCGCATCGAGGTGAAGCGAAATGGCGGTTGCGGAAACCCAGGTCTACATGCCACCGGCGCCGCGGCCCAGATTCCGGCTGCTCGAGGACGAGCGGTGGCTCGCATTCATGCTGCTGGCGCCGACCCTGGCGCTGCTCGGCATGTTCATCGCCTATCCGTTCGTGCGCGGCATCCTGCTGTCGGTGACCAACTCGCGCGTCGGTATACAAGGCGAGTTTGTCGGCCTCGCCAACTTCTACAAGATCTTCAGCGACGGCATCTTTCGCACGTCCGTCTACAACACCTTCGTCTATACCGGCGTCACCACCGTCTTCAAGCTGGGGCTCGGTCTGTGGCTGGCCATGCTGCTCAACCGAAATTTTCGCGGCAAGGCTTTCACCCGTGCTTTCATCCTGCTGCCCTTCATCATCCCGACCGTGCTCTCGACCTTCGCCTGGAAGTGGATGTTCGACCCGACATTCAGCGTTCTCAACTGGCTGCTCTACCATCTCGGCCTGATCACCGGCCGGATCAACTGGCTGGGCGATCCGGACCTTGCGATGATCTCGATCATCGTCGTCAACATCTGGCGCGGGGTGCCGTTCTTCGCCATCAGTCTGCTCGCCGGCCTGCAGACCATCAGCCCCGAACTCAACGAGGCCGCCGCCATCGACGGGGCCAAGCCGTTGCAGCGGTTCTGGTACATCACCTGGCCGTTGCTGCTGCCGGTGACCATGGTCGTCGTGCTGTTCTCGGTCATCCAGACCTTCGCCGACTTCCAGATCGTCTATGTGATGACAGGCGGCGGACCCGCCAACGCCACGCATTTGTTCGCCACTTACGCCTATCAGATCGGAATCGGCACCGGCCTCCTGAGCGAGGGCGCCGCCATCTCGCTCGCGATGTTTCCGATCCTGTTTCTGGTCGTCATCATCCAGCTTCTGTACATCCGCCGCGTAGAGGTCCGCTGAGTCATGATCGAGGGCGCAAGGTGGCGAACGTGGGTGTTCTTCTACGCGCCGATGGCGCTGTTCCTGGTTTTCCTGCTGTTTCCGTTCTACTGGATGGTGATCACCTCGGTGCGGCCGGACGGCGAACTTTACCGGCCCTGGAATTCGATCAACTACAATCCGTTCTGGACCTGGAAGCCGACCTGGGATCACGTCAGATACCTGTTCGAAGAGACGCTGTTTGCAACGTGGCTGTGGAACACGACGTTCATCGCGCTGGTATCGACGGCTATCTCGCTGGTGTGCGGCGTGTTCGCCGGCTACGCGCTGTCGCGGTTGAACTTTCCATTTGCCGGCAGCCTGGGCACCGGCATCTTCATCACCTATCTGGTGCCGCAGACGCTGTTGTTCATTCCGCTGGCCGAGATCGTCCGCAACTATCGGCTGGGCGACACGCCCTGGGCGCTGATTCTGACCTATCCGACGTTCCTCATCCCGTTCTGCACATGGCTCATGATGGGCTATTTCAAGGCGGTGCCAAGGGAGCTCGAGGAATGCGCGCGCATTGACGGCGCCTCGCGCTGGCAGGCGATGCTCTACATCGTCATCCCGGTGGCGATCCCCGGCATCCTCTCGGCCGGCATCTTCGCTTTCACGCTGTCGTGGAACGAGTTCATCTACGCACTGGTCTTCCTGTCCTCGCCGGCGCAGAAGACCGTGCCGGTCGGCGTCACGTCGGAACTGATCCGCGGCGATGTATTCTTCTGGGGACCGCTGATGGCCGGCGCGCTGCTGGGGTCGATCCCGGTTGCCATCGCCTACTCGTTTTTCGTCGAACACTACGTCGCGGGATTGACCGGATCGGTGAAGGGCTGACGGCCCGGGATCATCGGGATTGAAACGCGCGCATCCGAAAAATGCGCAACACGCCGTTGAAAGCAGGTGGAGCGAATGGGACAGGTCGTTCTCCAGAGGATCAACAAGTTTTACGACAGCGTCCACGCGGTCAAGGACGTCAATCTGCAGATCCGCGACAAGGAGTTCGTGGTGTTCGTCGGACCGTCCGGTTGTGGCAAGACCACGACGCTTCGGATGATCGCCGGGCTTGAGGCCATCAGCTCCGGCGATATCTCGATCGACGGCAACGTGATCAACGAGCTGGCGCCAATGGACCGCGATATCGCCATGGTGTTCCAGAATTACGCGCTCTATCCGCATATGAGCGTGCACGACAACATGGCGTTTGGCCTGAAGATGCGTAAATTCGAGAGGCCGGAGATCGACAAGCGGGTTCGCGAGGCGGCCGACATTCTCGGCATCGGCGAATTGCTGACGCGCAAGCCGCGCCAGCTCTCCGGCGGTCAGCGCCAGCGCGTGGCGCTCGGTCGCGCCATCGTGCGTCACCCCCGCGTGTTCCTGTTCGACGAGCCGCTGTCGAACCTCGATGCCAAGCTGCGGGTGCAGATGCGCGTCGAGCTGAAGAAGCTGCATCTGCGTCTCGGCACGACCGCCATTTACGTCACCCACGATCAGGTCGAAGCCATGACGCTGGGTGACCGGGTCGTCGTCATGAAGGACGGCGTCGTGCAGCAGGTAGGGGAGCCGCTCGAGCTGTACAATCAGCCCGCCAACAGGTTCGTCGCCGGTTTCATCGGCTCACCGGCCATGAATTTCGCCGCCGTCACGGTGACCGAGGCGAACGGATCGCTGATCGCCGAGAACTCCGGGTTGCGCATCAAGCTGCCGGACGAAATGGCGCAGCGCCTGCGCGGCCATATCGGCCACGAGGTCACGCTCGGCGTGCGCCCGGAGGACCTCACCGTGGCGGGCGCCGCCGATTTCGATCACCCGTGCTTTGATGCCGTGATCGAGGTGGTCGAGCAACTCGGTTCGGAAATCCTGCTCGACATGAAGGTCGGCGAGGGTGTCATGGTGGCATGCGTCGAGCCGACCGTGCGGGTGAAGGTGCGCGACAGACTGCGCGTTGCCGTGCGCCCCTCGAAACTTCACGTTTTCGACGCGAAGACCGAGGCGGCAATCTAAGGCACCACGTCGAAAACCGGAAGAGCGGCGCGATCCTGCACAGAGCCGGGGCGGAAGTCGCGCGGTTCGGCGCGGTCAGGTCCGTTGATGACCCCGCAGCCGAAATCGCGCACCCTTTTGCGATGGATCAGCTCCACGATCTGATGATACCATCTTCTCTCGGGGGGCACGATCTATGAAGCGGCGGGAGTTCATCGCGGGAACCGGGGCTACGGCTGTTTGGCCCCTTGTGGCGGCGGCCCAATCGAAGGTCATTCCAAAGATCGGAATAGTCGGAACACTCGGCCAACCCGCTGTCGACGCTTTCAAGGATGGCTTGCGTAATTTCGGGTTAATCGACGGGCAGACGATTGCTGTTCTGGGCAGTGCCGGTGCGCAGGCCCCCGAAGCCGTCGCGAAAACAGTTGCCGATTTTGTATCGCAAAAGATCGATGTGATATTTGCGTCAGGAGCGGTCGCTGGAAAGATGGCGAAAGGCAAAACAGACGCCGTCCCGATCATCTGTCTCACCGGTGATCTGGTTGGAGCCGGATTAGTTCAAAGTCTGGCAAGTCCCGGTGGCAACGTCACGGGCATCAGCTTCTTGACGGCAGAGGAGAGTGGAAAGAGGTTGGCTCTGCTAATGCAGCTAGTGCCCGCCTTGAAACAGGTCGCGGTTTTGTACAACGCCGATGACGCCACGGCTACGCTCTCTGTAAGGTCGATGGAGGAAGCGGCAAACAAGCTGCGGCTCAAGTGTGATATGTTGGGGGTCCGCGCCGAGAGAGACATCGGAGACGCTATCGGTGCAGCTTTGAATGCCAAAGCCCAGGGGATCGCACTCACGAGCAACCCCATGCTCGATGTAGCAGGGCGAGAAATTGCGGGCCTTGCGCTGCAAAATAAACTGCCAACGATCAGTTTCTCGGGGTCATTCCCAAGGTTCGGAGGACTTATGTCCTACGGACCGAACATCCTTGGCGCCTTCCGCCGCGCGGCTTATTTCGTTTCTCGCATTCTCAGCGGCGTCCGACCGGCAGAGCTTCCTGTCGAACAACCCATCAAGTTCGATCTCATTGTCAACCTGAAGACCGCGCGGGCTCTGAATTTGACGGTTCCCGATACATTTATGGCGTCCGCCGACGAGGTGATCGAGTGAGAGGCCGGTGACCGCTCTGGCCCTTTTCGTACCTGACCGGCAGGTGTGAGGATGTCCGCTCATTGGGCCGACGCCGACTGCCCCTTGCGCTGATCAAGGTCCGCCTAAGACCCGAAGCGGACCGTTCGAAGGCATCCGCCCGTTTGGGAAGGGTTGAGTGGCGGGAAGGTTTCGCGCCCCATAAAGCTCTACGACGCGTCGCGGCGTATCCGGGCTAGGTATGCACTCGGTCAAAGGACGTGAACCGGCGTAACGCAAAGTAAATCGCGATCGGCGGCAGGGAATAGACCAGAGCGACCGCCATCATATAGTTCCATGGCGCCTCGTCGCTGTCGAAGAACTGATTGATGGCCGCCGCCACCGTCATGTTGCGTGTCGATGAAAGCAGCATGAACTGGTAGAGGTAGTCGTTCCACGCCAGCAGCAATGCATATACGCCCACCGCTACGAGCGCCGGTGTCATCAGCGGCAGGTAAATACGCAGATAGATCTGGACTGGCGAAGCACCATCTATCCTAGCGCACTCATCGAGCTCCATCGGCAGCAGCTTGCCGTACTGGTACAGGATTAACACAGCGTACGGCGTGGCGAAGGCGACATAAGCAGCAATCACCGCCCAGAGGCTGTCAGAAAGCCCGTAAAGATGCATGATGTGAACGAACGGGATGATCAGGACGGCCGTCGGCAGCAAGTAGGTCAGTAGCGCAACATCACCAATGAGCCGACCACGGCGAAGCTGCATCCGTCCGATCGCAAAGCTGGCGAGGGAGCCGATGACCACCGTGAGCACCATGGTGGCTAGGCCGAGAAATATGCTGTTGCCGAACTGATGCCAGAAATGTTCCAGATACCAATGATCTTGCGTCCAGACCGCACGGAAGCTGCCGAGCGACGGATCTTGCGGCCAGAGGCTGCCAGTGAACTCGTCGCCCTCGTCATCGAGCGCAATGAGCACCATGTTGTAGACCGGTAGCAGCGTCCAGATCAGCAGTACGACGCCCACGGCCGCACCGGCGATGCGGCCGGCAAGTCGCCATCCATTGCGGTACCGACGGCGCGCGGTGCGATCTCGGGCAGCCACGCGGCCCATTGCGGGTTCATTGGCGGGGCGACTGGTCATAGCTGCACGCCGGTCCTGTGCAGGCGCCGTATCAAGAGGATAACGACAGGGATAGCGAGCGGCAAAGCCGACATCATCGCTGCCGCCCCCAGCTCCGGATGGCCAAAGTTGAACGCCTGGCGGAAGCCGTAGGTTGCCAGCACGTCCGTGGTGCGCGCGGGCGCACCCGAAGAGACGAAATAGACGGTCGGAAAATCACCGAACGTCCAGAGCGTGGAGAGCAGCGTCGCCACAAGATAGACATTGGCCATCAATGGGAATGTCACATGGATGGCCTGCTGGATGCCGGTGGCGCCATCGATCGCAGCCGCTTCATAGATTTCCTTGGGGATCGCCATCCGCGCGCTCAGGAATATCAGTGTCCAGAACGGCAGCCACTTCCAGATGTAGGCGAGAATGTTGGCCGTCATTGCCAATTCTCGTGACACCAGGAACAGAGGGCCGTCAGCGCCGGTCACGGCGGACCACAGGCTGTCAAGGAGTCCCCATTGGGACACCAGCATGTAATGGATCGAGAGGAAGACGGAGAGCGCTGGTAGCGCCCAGGGCAGCAAGAATACGACCAGGAGCGCCCGGATCCACCAGCGTCGCCGCATAAAGAAGGCAGAGATCACAAAGGCAAGAAACATCTTCACGTTCACACCGATGCAAACGAACAGGAGCGTGTTGATGAGCGTGTCGATGTAGCGAGGGTCGGAGAACAACAAGGTGTAAAGCATCGGTCGGCTACCCATCCACAGGCCGAACACGACCGGGTAAGCGACGAAGGCCGCGAATACGGCCGCATAGGGAGCAACGAAAGCGATTGCCCAGGCGGTGTCCGAACCTTGCAGGCGGAAATGCCGGCGAGGACGGCGCGCCCGGCCGGCAGGTATGGGAGTCTGGAGCGGTAGAACCTGCTGCGCGCTGCTCATCGTGCCCCGTAGAGCATCGGACCCAAATCTATCCCTGCAAGTCTATCCCTTCACCCCGCCCATCGTCAGACCAGCCGCCATATTCCGGCGGAACATGTAATAGATCATCATCGGCGGCAGTGCATACACGATCGCCGTCGCCATCATGAGGTTCCAGGGCGATTCATCGCTGTTCAGGAACTGCGCCAGGGCGACTGCGACTGTCATGCTGTCTGGCGTGGAGAGCATCAGGAAATTGTACAGATATTCGTTCCAGGCGAGCAGCAAGGCATAGGTGCCGACTGCAACCAGCGCAGGCGCCATCAGCGGCAGGTAGACGTATAGATAGATCTGGAGCGGGTTCGCCCCATCGATCCGCGCCGACTCGTCAAGCTCCATCGGGATCGATTTGCCATACTGCGAGAAGATGAAGATAGCGTACGGCGTGGCGAACGTGGTGATGGCCGCAATCACCGCCCACAGGTGGTTGGTCAGCCCGTAGATCTGCATGATCCGATAGAAGGGAATCGCCAGGAATGACGCCGGAATGACATAGGTCATCAGCGCTGCATTGGTCAGCAGCCAGCCATTGCGAAGGCGCATCCGTCCGACGGTGAAGCTGGCGAGAGAGCCGATCAGCAACGTGAGGAACATCGTCATCAATCCCACAAAAAAGCTGTTGCCGAACTGATGCCAGAAACGTTCGAGGTACCAGAAGCCTTCCGTGGCGACGATATAGAAGCTGTCCAGGGTCGGACTGGCCGGCCAGATAGTCCCCGCAAAGATGTCATCGTGAGCTGAAAGCGCGATGACTACCATATTGTAAATCGGCGCCAGCGACCAAACGATCAGCACGATGCCCAGCAATATGGCAGCGGCTTCCCCCATACGGCGACCCGCGCGGTAGCGCCATGGCGAAAGACGCCGGGTTCGGGCGACGCTCACAGCTGTCCCTCCGACATGCGCAGCTTGCGCATCAGGATGAAGATCAAGGGGATCAACACCGGCAAGGCGGTCATGACCTCCGCCACCCCGAGACGCGGGAGGGATACCGTATAGGCATAGCGGATCCCGAGCGTGGCGAGCACCTCTGTCGACATCGCCGGGCCCCCGCCGGAGACAAAGTAGGTGGCATTGAAATCGCCAAGGGCGAAGACGGTGTCGAGCAGCACGCAGACAATGTACAGGTTCGCCATCAGAGGAAGTGTCACGTGCGCCATGCGACGCAGGCCGTTCGCGCCGTCCACCGCAGCGGCTTCGTAGAGTTCCTGCGGGATCGCCATACGACCGGACAGCAGGATCAAGGTCCAGAACGGCAGGTTCTTCCAGATATATGCGCCAATGTTGGCGGCCAGCCCCAGCCAGCGCGAGTTCAAATAGACGGGCCCGTCGATGCCGGTCAGCTCATACAGCACATTGTTCAGCATCCCCCACTGCCCGTTCAGGAACCAGTGTATCGACATATAGGCAGGAAGCGCCGGCGTCGCCCAGGGAAGGATGAAGATGACCAGAACCGCCTTGACCCACCATCCCTTGCGCATGAAGAAACCGGACAGCAGGAAGGCCAACGCCATCTTCACGTTCACGCCGATGCCAACGTACAACACCGTATTGATGACCGCGGTCAGATAGCGCGGATCGTCAAAGAGCTGGCGGTACAGCGCCGGATCGCTGCCCATCCACAGCCCGTAGACAACCGGGTAGAGGACAAAAGCAAGGAAGATGAGGACGTAGGGCAGCGCAAACGCGACGGCCCAGATGCGGTCGGCGCCATAGAGACTGCTGCGCCGAGTGCGCCGCGTGATCGCAACGGTCGCCAGGCGCTGTCCGGCCGGAAGCGCCTGTTGGATTATGCTCATGCGCCCCTCGTGAGGCTGTCAGAACGTGACCTGCGAAAAAATCTGCTCCGCCCGCTTGAATGCTTTGTCTATCGCCTGTTCCGGCGTCATGCCGTTCTTGATGACGTCGGCATGCGCCTGTCCCCAGAGTTGCTCGGCGCTCACCTGGCCCCAGGCGGGGTTGAACCCTTCGTAGTTCGAAGTCGTCGGCCCGAGGACAGCCTCGCTCACATAGGGGGCGCGATGGGGGTCCGCGGGATCGAGCCACCACGGGTCATCCTTGACGACCTGCGGTATGGACGGCACCCACCGTCCAAGGCCCACCTTCAGGTTGTCGTTCATGACCTTGGGCTGCATCCAGTACTTCATGAGATCCTTGGCGACCGCGACGTTTTTCGCTCCCTTCGGAATGAAGCCGCCGCCGGCGTTCACCTGGGCTGCCATCGGCTGGCCATCGTTGCCGTTGGGCAGCCCCATGGTGACCACCTCATGCATATAGGCCTGCGTGTCCTTGATCATCGCCAACTCGGTCGAGATCGTGCCGTCGAAGTCGGCGACGAACACCTTTTCGTGGAAGCCGTTGTTGTCGTCCGCATCGTTCCAGCTCAACGCCTCGGGCGGTACGTAGCCCTGCCTGTAGGCGTCGGTCAGGTAAGCGACGGACTTGATAGCGGCCTCGCGCACCTTCGGGTCGTCGGTGTGCAGCCGGCCATCCGGCGTGACCATATTGCCCCCGTTGGCGATCACGAAGTGCTGGAACAGGCCGTTACCGTCGTTTGGTCCGACCGTCGTGATTTGCAGGCCAAGCGCGTAAATCTTGCGCATGCCCTTGCCCCGGAGTTCCTTCTGCGCCGGCTTGAAGAAATCCCAGAACGCATCCCACGTCTTTGGCGCATCGGACAGCTTCAGGCCGGCCTTCTCGACCAGGCTGCCCCAAATGTGGAACGGGACGCAGGCCTGCTTGATCGGCACGAGATAGTAGCTGTGAGCCTTTGCAGTCTTGTTATAGTAGGTCGAGCATTCCCTGGCCGTCTTCGAAAGCTGCGCTTCGTAGGGCTTAACGATGTCACTGACATCGACCAGCTTATCGTCCCACGCGTTTTGCGGAATGATGGTCTGGGGCGCGTCCATGAAAACCAGATCGGGAACGTCACCGCTGGTCAGCGCAGAGACTGTCTTCTGGTTCTGCGCCAGGAACGGCATGATGCTGTATTCGAGCGTATTGCCGCTTATCTTCATATAGTCCGCGGCCAATTGCTTGAACGCTTCATCCTCCGGCTTCACAAACCCCTGGTTGACCCAGACGGTCGCGGTCGTAGCGGCAGCATTGGCAATGTACGGTTTACTCAGTGCGGCCGCAGCGGCGAGTCCAAGGGAGCCGCGCAGCATCGATCTCCGGCTATACTTGTCCATTCCCATCACCCTCCCATGCGGCGCGCAACCCTTTCGAGAGCGCCCCAAATTTCGTTGGTATGATGTAGGCAAACAGCCAGCGTTAATGTTCGCAAACGGCCTATCCAATGTCAATGACTGTGGTCTCGATTGAAATCAACCTGGCAGAAATCGGCCGCAGGTTTTGTGCTACGCGGAAGACCGGTTTTGGGTAGATAAGCACACCTTTGCCCTTTGTGTCGGGTGACCCGACACCTAAAGATCACGATCCATAGCGCGCAGGTTCTGTTCTTGACCTGACCTGATCTGTCGACCAGCCGCCGCGGTAGGGCCCGATGGCGGCGCTTCGGATCGCAGAAGGACAATGGTGATGACCGACTCGCCCGGTTAGAATTTTGCTGTAATTCCGGTATTTGTGTTTGGGACGCGATTCTGCAGCGACGATCTCGATACGAGGGTTTGCATGACCATTCGACCTTCGATCACGCGACTCCTCGTGCCGCTCGTCGCTTTGATCCTGATTGTCGGGCATTCGGTTTGGCCGGTACGCGCCATTGAGGTCGCTCGGAAAGTTGGCGTGGTATCTTTCGGCCTTTTCGGCGATCAAGGAGTGTTTAAAGCCGAGGCGACTGGCGCAGCCCAGGTCGTATCGGGTCGCTTCGAGACCGCCGCCATCGACGTGCGGTACAACTCGAAGAAAAGCGGAAGTGCGACGAGCGAAGGCCTGGCCAAATCGTTGCTGTCCGTTGCTAGCCACCTGGATGCCGAGAACGATGTTCTCTTCTTGATTCTTACCTCGCACGGCTCTCCCGATGGCCTTGCAATCAAGGCGGGGCGGCTCACGCAAACGCTTACGCCGTCTCGCCTCGCGGACATGCTTGCGAAGACGGGTGTGCGGCACAAGGTGGTGGTGATCTTGGCTTGTTATTCGGGTGTCTTCATCCCACGCCTTGCGAATCCCGATGTGCTGGTCATCACCGCGGCCGATGCCAATCATCCATCGTTCGGCTGTCAGGACAAAGCCAAATGGACCTATTTTGGCGACGCCTTTTTTAATGTTGCGCTCCGGCGAGCCGCAAGCCTGAATGATGCGTTTCTCGATGCGGGCTCGCTTGTCCGGAAGCGCGAGCTGCGGGAGCGCTTCGAGCCGTCGAACCCCCTCATGGCAGGCGGTGCAAACGTACAGCCGTTGCTCGTCGCACGACCTTGAACGCTGAATTTATTGTTCGCGGGATTAACGGGACATCTCAATCGACCGCTTCATGCTGCGTTCGACATTTGCGTGAGTAGGCCAGACGTTCACGAATTCACATGGATGAAATCGCGCAACAGCGGATAGATCTCGTTGTTCCATTTGCGGCCGCTGAACACGCCGTAGTGGCCGACGCCGGCCTGCATGTGGTGGACGCGGCGATAGGCGCGCACGCCGGTGCAGAGGTCTTGCGCGGCAAGCGTCTGCCCGATCGAGCAGATGTCGTCCTTCTCGCCCTCGACCGTCATCAGCCCCATGCGCTTGATCGCGGCGGGGTTCACCGGGCGGCCGCGGAAGGAGAGCTTGCCTTGCGGCAGCAGATGCTCCTGGAACACGTCGCGGACGGTCTCGATGTAGAATTCCGCGGGCAGGTCCATGACCGCGAAATATTCGTCATAGAACGTCTTGATGGTCGCGGCCTTGTCCTTCTCGCCTTTGACGAGGTGATTGTGCAGGTCCATGTGCTGCTTGATGTGCCGCTCGAGATTCATCGAGACGAACGCCGTGAGCTGCACGAAGCCGGGATAAACCTTCCGGAACGCGCCCTTGCATTGAAACGGCACGTAGTTGATCAGATTGTCCTCGAACCATTTGATCGGCTTGCTCTTGGCGAAGTCGTTCACTTTCGTCGGCTGAATCCGCGTGTCGATCGGGCCCGCCATCAGGGTCAGCGTCGCCGGGCGCGAGGGATGATTGTCCTCGCACATGATCGCGGCCGCCGACAGCGCCGACACCGACGGCTGGCAGATCGCCACCATATGCGGCCGCGGTCCGAGCTGGCCGAGGAAGTCGATGAGGTGGGCGGTGTAGTCGTCGAGGCCGAAGCGGCCGGCGCCGAGGGGGATGTCGCGCGGATTATGCCAGTCGGTGATGTAGACGTCGTGATCCCCGAGCAGCGTCTTGACGGTGCCGCGCAGGAGCGTCGCGAAATGCCCGGACATCGGCGCGACCAGCAGCAGTTTTGGCTGCTCGGGCGCGTCTTCCTTCCTGAAGCGGAGCAGCGAGCCGAACGGCGTCGCGTAGACGACTTCCTCCGTCACCGCGAGCTTGCGGTTTCCGGCCTGGATGCTGTCGATGCCATAGGCAGGACGGGTGTAGGTGAGGGTGGAGCGCGAGATCAGTTCGAGCGCCGCGGCCAGCCGGCCGAACAGCTTGTCCGAGACGCCTTTGTCCGAGACGCTTTGGGGGACCAGGTTGAGACAGCGAAGCGCGGATGCCGCCCCCGACCGCCACGGCTCGGTCAGGTCCATGTGGTTCTGATAGGCCTGGTACATCATTGACATCATTCACATCCGCCCTTGGCCCCAAGGTCATGCAATATCGAAGCCAAGGCGGCGGCGTCGCGCCGGGTAAATTGGCACGTCGCTTGCTGGAAAAGCGCAAGGATTGGGCACAGGCTGGGGTGTCCCGGGGGATTTGAGGGGAGTTAAGGGAAGCCCAATGGCAAAGGCGACACTGACCATCAGCAGCAAGAACTATTCGTCCTGGTCGCTGCGCGGCTGGCTGCTGACGAAGTTTTCCGGGCTGCCGTTCGAGGAGATCGTGACCGCCCCGGACGATGCCAACGCGCGCGCCGAAATCCTGCTGATTTCGCCGACCATCCTGGTGCCTTGCCTGCGGCACGACGGCGCCACCATCTGGGATACGCTGGCAATCGGCGAATACCTCAACGAGTCCATGCCGGACGCCGGCCTGCTGCCGGCCGACCGCGTGCAGCGCGCGCATTGCCGCTCGATCTGCGGGGAGATCCATTCCGGCTTCACGACGTTGCGGGCCTCGCTGCCGGTCAACCTGAAAGGCCATTTTCCGGGCTTCAAGATCTGGACGCGCGCGCAAGCCGACATCGACCGGGTCTGCACCATCTGGCGCGAATGCCTTGCTCAGTCCGGCGGGCCGTTCCTGTTCGGCGAGCGCACCATGGCGGACGCGATGTATGCGCCCGTCGTGACGCGCTTTGTGACCTATGACGTGAAGCTCGAGCCGCGGCTGAAGACCTATGCCGACACCATCATGAACATGCCGGAGATGGTCGAGTGGGTCGCAGCAGCCCTGGAAGAGCCGGCCGAGATCGAGGAGCTCGAGGTCGAATATTAGGCAGGCCGCGCCTGTTTGAAGGGCTTCGAGGCGTGCCAGCGGCGATGTCCTGCGCGAAATCCGGTCTGGTCCGGCCCGCTCCCGAGCCTTCCGCGCGAGATGTGCGCAATCGCCGCAATGCAGCGAGGCTGGCGCGATTTTCGCATAGCACAATGCAGCGCGAACGCGACGATGCGACGCTGCCGACAATTTGGACGCCTCGTGACCATGCGATCGCACCCCGTAAACGGTGGAGGCCGTCATGAATCAGCACGCTGTCGTCAAGACATTCAGCCACGTCAAACCCGGCGATACCGACTATGGCGGAGGGGGTTTGCGCGATTTCTTCCTGTATCGCGATCTCGGTATCGCGTCCGCGACCGGCGGGCAGGTGATCTGTCATCTCGTGAAGGCCAATCCGGATTGTCCGCCCGAGGACGGCACCGGCTGGCATCGCCACGACTGCGAATTCCAGATCGTGATCATGATGAAAGGCTGGGCCCGCTTCATGTACGAAGACAAGCCGACGCTGGTGCAGGCCGGCGATGTCGTGCATCAGCGCCCCGGCATCGTGCACTATCTGTACGACTACTCGCCGGACATGGAATATCTCGAGATCGTCAGCCCCGCCGATTTCAAGACCGTCGACATGCCGCCGGCGACCGACAAGGTGCCGCCGGTCACGCCGTGGAAGTAAGCCATGTCGTCACCGGAGGAGTTAACCTTTGTCGTCGGCCGCTGGTTGCGCGCAATCGTGTTCGTGCTGGATATGGTGCACCGCCTGAAGGGTGCGCCGATATCTAGCCGTGAACAGGCGAGTACGTTGCCGGACCGCTGATTCGGGCGCGATTCGTTCGCACCGCGTTCCGAAGGTTAAGCAAAAGCGATTGGCCGTCGCATTTTGAAACAGCGCGGCGCCGTTCAATGGCGCGGACGCGGCACGCGCCAGCCGACAACGGTCGCCTCCAGCGTACCGCCGGATTCGTGATTGTGCCAACGCCCGCCGTCATAGTGGCAGACGAACGGCAATTGATAGGTGCCGCTGTGGTCTTCACAAAGTACCTGGACCGGCAGGCCGGTCGGCGGGATTCCCGCCCCATCAAATTCAGCCAGTCGTCGTTCGCGTGTCGCCATCTGCCAATCCCCTAATACGCGGCGCCTGCGCCGCAATCAAAAAACCCACCCGCTCTCACTTCCACAAATCACAACTCCTGAATGCGGTATCAATGTGATATCTCTTCCCTCCTACGCTCGCTCAAATTGGTGTGAGTCGCCATCTACACGCGAGGATTTGATGAGATTGAGGATTTTTTTTGCCGCACTGGCGTTTTCGCTCCTGATCGCGATACCGGCGGAACTTCTGGCGCAGGATGTCCCCGGCATTGAAATCTGCACGGTGGAGAAGGCGATGGACCGCCGCACCTCCTGTCTGCAGAGCAATGTCGATTTCCTGCAGAAGACGATCAGCAAGCTGTCGGCGGATCATCAGCAGAAGCTCGACGCCGCGAACCGGCAGATCGAGGCGCTGAAGGTGACGGTGGCGGGACTGCAGAAGGTCGTGGCCGACCTGCAGGCTTCGCACAGGCAGATGGCGGACGATCTGAAGAAGGTCGAGCCCGCGAAAGGCGCGATCGCGCCGGCGAAGGAAGGCGCGAAGTGACGGCGTTAGCGCATGATCCGGAAAAGTGTGTAGCGGTTTTCCGAAAAGATCATGCTCAAGCAAAAGGCTAGGGAGGGATGACGATTCGAAGAAAAGTCATCCCGCTCTGGCCGTCACGTCACGCGATACTGCTCCATCACACTGCGATCGGGCTCGTAGCCGAGGCCCGGTCCCTGCGGTACGGCGACGTTGCCTTCGGCATCGGTGTCGACACGGCCACGCCACAGGCAGGCCGCCCGCTTCATGTAGAAGGCTTCGATGGTGCCTTCGCTGCGGATCGACATCAGATGCAGCGTGGCGAGATAGCCGGGACCGTAATAGGGCGAGTGCGGGATGATCTTGACGCCGAGCTCGTCTCCCGCCGCCGCGACCTTCAGGAATTCGGTGACGCCACCGACCTTGATCACCGACGGCTGCGCGTGGCTGACGGCGCCCGCGTTCATCATCTGGCGGAATTGATATTCGGTGCAGGCATTCTCGCCGGCGGCGATATCGAGCCCGCCCTTCCTGCGCACCTCCGCCAGCGTCGCGAAATCCTCGGGCGGCCAGACCGGCTCTTCCAGGAACATCGGCGCCGCGTCGCGGCAGGCATGCGCGAATGCGATCGCCTCGGTGCCGCTCAGCGGGCAGTTCATGTCCACCATCAAGGGCACGCCGTCGCCGATCGCCTTGCGTGCGGCGAACACCGCCGGCGTCGTGGTCTCGTGGAGCTTGATCGCGGAATAGCCGAGCTTTCGCGCGGCCGTGCATTCGCTGGCGATGTCTTCCGGCTTGCCGATCCTGAGCAGGCTCGCATAGGCGGGAATCTTCGCGCGTTTCGCGCCGCCGATCAGTTGATGCAGTGGCACGCCCTTGATCTTCGCGGCGAGGTCCCACAGCGCGATGTCGAGGCCGGAGATCGCAAACATGGTGATGCCGTAGCGGCCGAACAGATGCAGGTTGCGCTGCACCTGCTCCATGAAGGCCGGAATCTTCTCGGGCGCCGGCACGTCCTGGCCGCGTGCCTGCGGTGCGATCATCTCCTCGACGGCCGTGCGGTTGGTGCGCGGGCTGACGTAGGCAAAGGCATCGCCCCAGCCGGTGACGCCGCGGTCGGTCGTGACCTCGACCAGGATCATGTCGAGCGCCGCGATTGCGGCCGCGCCCTGGCGAAAGCTTGCAGGGCCGGCGTCGTAGGGAATGCGGAGGTGGTGGGCGCGGACGTCGATGATCTTCATTGTTGGTTCTCGTTTCTGCGCTCACGCGGGTGGACAACACTTGGAAGCGCAGGGTGGGCAAAAGCGCAGGCGTGCCTTACCTACCCTGCGATGAAGCTCGTGACTTACGAGGCCTTCTCGCCCGACATGACCGGCCCGAAACGCTCCCAGGTCTCGCCCTTGAAGCGCTGCATCTGCAACTGCTCGATCGGCGCGAAGTCGGTCGGGCTGGTCTTGATCTTGGTGCCCGGCAGATAGATGCCGATCTCGAAGTTGAGGTTGGCCGCCTGCTTCATGATGTTCCCGCGGGTGAGATCGTCGCCGCATTGCTTCAGGACCTGCTCAAGCCCTTTGGCGACGCCATAGGCGAATACGGTGGCGCCGTCGTCCTGATCGCCTTCCGGATACCATTTGGTCATAAACGCCCGCCATTCGTTCATCGCGGGATCGTTCTTCCAATCGGGATCCTTGGGGTCCTTCAGATAGGCGGTGGAGAGGATGCCCTGGTCGTTCTCGTAGCCGGCCGGCTTCATCACGCCGCCGATCGAGGCCGACACGTTGGTGAGGAAGTGCACCGGGTGCCAGTTCAGCTCCGCGATCTTCTTGATCGCCTGCGCTGCGAATTTCGGCGTCGAGATGTTGATGAAGATGTCCGGATTGGCGCCCTTGATCTGCACCACCTGCGAATCCACCGTCGGTGACGAGGTCTCGTAGGAAGATTCGACCAGGATCAGCTTGCTCGCCTGGTCGCCGAGGCCCTCACGAAGACCGATCACGTAATCCTTGCCGAAGTCGTCGTTCTGGTAGAGCACGCCGATGGTCTTGCCGGGATAATTCCTGAGAATATAGGCCGCATAGATGCGCGCCTCGGTCTGGTAGTTGGGCTGCCAGCCCATGGTCCACGGAAAGTTCTTCGGGTCGTTCCATTTTGCGGCACCCGTCGAGATGAATAGCTGCGGCACCTTCTTGGCGTTCATGTATTTCTGGATCGCGCTGTTGGAAGGCGTTCCCAGCGAGTTGAAGATCAGGAGCACCTCGTCGCTCTCCACGAGCTTGCGCGCCTGCTCGACCGCTTTCGGCGGACTGTAGCCATCGTCGTAGGAGATGAAGTTGATCTTGCGGCCGTTGATGCCGCCTTCGGAATTGAGTTTGTTGAAATAGGCGGCCTCGGTCTTGCCGATGGTCGCGTAGGCCGATGCCGGTCCCGAATAGGGCATGATGTTGCCGACCTTGATCTCGGTGTCGGTCGCGCCCGGATCGTATTTCTTTTGCGCCTGCGCCACCCCGGTGACGGTGGTGGCAAGCAGCGCGGCAAGCACAATCTTCTTGAGGTTCTTCTTGGCGTCTTCAATGACACGGTCGTGCATCTATCGTCCTCCCTGACGTGCTTGGCCGATGGCTCTTGCAGTCTTTTTGTTCGGGCAGCTTGTCGAGCCGTCGGATCGAATGCAGATCCAGTATGCACGATTGGGAAGGTGTTGCCAGCGAGGGCTTTGCCGCTATTTTCCGCGCGGCGGAAGTTGCGGTCGCGGAGCAAGAACGGTCAAACGCAATTGCTGCGATGCGCGCATGATCGGCGCGCTTCGAAGGAAGGCCTGATCCATGAATCCCGCGCAAAAGGCCCTGTGGTATATCGAAAGCCATCTCGCGAGCGCGCTGACGCTCGATGAGATTGCGGACGTCGCCGGAGTCTCACGTTTCCATCTGGTGCGTGCATTTGCCGCCGCGACCGGCTTTTCGGTGATGCGCTACGTGCGTGCCCGCCGGCTCAGCGAGGCGGCGCGCGCGCTCGCGGCCGGCGCGCCCGACATTCTTCATGTCGCGCTCGATGCGGAATACGGCTCTCACGAAGCATTCACCCGCGCGTTCCGCGAGCATTTCGGGATCACGCCCGAAGCCGTTCGCGCCACGACGTGCCTCGATCAACTCAAGCTTCAGGAGCCGATCCGCATGGATTCCGCCGCACTCGACAAAATCGACCCTCCCCGCTTTGAAACCGGAAAAGCCATGCTGGTCGCGGGTGTCAGCGAGCGCGTCAGCACCGACAACGGCGCCGGCATTCCCGGCCTGTGGCAACGCTTTCATCAATACGTCCAGACCTTCCCGGGCCGGATCGGGCAGGTCGCTTATGGCGTCTGCTGCAATGGCGACGATGCCGGCAATTTCGATTACATCGCCGGCGTCGAGGTCGCCGACTTCTCCGACCTGCCGCGTGAGTTCAGCCGGGTGCGCATCCCCGAGCAGCGCTACGCGGTATTCGTCCACAAGGACCACATCTCGACCATCCGCCGCAGCATCAACACCATCTGGAATCACTGGCTGCCCGCCTCGGGCTACAAGGTCGCCGATGCGCCGAACTTCGAGCGCTACGACGAGAAATTCGATCCCGCGACCGGCAATGGCGGTCTCGAGATCTGGGTGCCGATCAAGACATAGCGCTTTTCGAGCGAAGTGGCTGCCGGTTCGCGCAAAGAAAACGCGGCAAACCAAAAGGCCTTGCTGCAACGCAGCCTTGCGACGGCCCGTCATTGCTTGGCAAGGCCGGGTGACTTTGCCATAACGAGAGGCAACGTCGTTGTTGCGTGCGCGGGGCTTTTTCGTGATTCCGCCTGCAGCCAGGAATAAAGCGGCAAGAAAAGCGGGAGGTTTCATGGCCAATATTCGGGTGCTTGCCACGGGTCTCGAATTTCCGGAAGGGCCGGTCGTCATGCCCGACGGCTCGGTGGTACTGGTTGAAATCCGCGGGCAACGGCTGACGCGGGTCTATCCCGACGGCCGCAAGGAGACGGTGGCGCAGATTCCGGGCGGCCCGAACGGCGCGGCGCTCGGGCCTGACGGCAAGATGTATGTCTGCAACAATGGCGGCTTCACCTGGATTCCGACACGCAACATGATCATGCCGGGACCGCAGGCGGACGATTATCGCGGCGGCTCGATCCAGCGCATCGACCTGCAAAGCGGCAAGGTCGAGACCGTGGTCGACAAATGCGGCGAGCATTCCCTGCGCGGGCCGAACGATCTCGTGTTCGACAGGCAGGGCGGCCTGTGGTTCACCGACCTCGGCAAGCGGCGCCATCGCGAGATGGATGTCGGTGGGGTCTACTACCTCAAGCCCGGCATGAAGGAGATCGTCGAGGTCGTGTTCGGCGTGCTGCCCCCCAACGGCATCGGCCTGTCGCCGGATGAGAATACCTTCTACGTGGCGGAGACGCCGACGGCGCGGCTGTGGGCCTATGAAATCTCCGAGCCGGGTGCGCTCAAGCCGCGCGACGTGATCTACCGCGGCGAGCGCGGCAAGCCGATCGTGGGGCTGGGCGGCTACCAGATGTTCGACTCGCTTGCAGTGGAGGCGAACGGTAATGTCTGCGTCGCGACGCTGATCTCGGGCTGCATCTCCGTGATCGCGCCCGACGGCGCACTCGTCGAGCAAATCCCGACCGGCGACCGCGTCACCACCAACATCGCCTTCGGCGGCTCCGAGTTGAAGACGGCCTACATCACGCTGTCGGGCAAGGGCGAGCTGATCGCGATGGACTGGCCGCGGCCCGGACTGCCGCTGAATTTTTTGAATAAATAGTGAAGTCATTGCGAGGAGCGAAGCGACGAAGCAATCCACGCCTCGGCAAGCCGAAATGTGGATTGCTTCGCTTCGCTCGCAATGACGAAGAGGAGACATATTGATGCCCTGGCCTGATCCCGTCACCCTGCGCGGCGAACATGCGCGGCTCGAGCCGCTGTCGCACGATCACTTGAGCGGGCTGGGGGACGCCGTGAAGGACGGCGAGCTCTGGAAACTCTGGTACACTTTCGTGCCGAAGCCGGAGGAGATGACGAAAGAGATCGACCGCAGGCTCGGCCTGCAAAAGTCCGGATCGATGCTGCCGTTTACGGTATTCGATGCCGCAGGCAAGATTGCGGGCATGACGACCTACATGAATGTCGATGCCGCGAATCGCCGGGTCGAGATCGGATCGACCTGGTATGCCAAGCGGGTGCAGCGCAGTCCGCTCAACACCCAATGCAAATTGCTGCTGCTGGCGCACGCCTTCGAGGCGATCGACTGCATCGCGGTCGAGTTCCGAACGCACTTCTTCAACCACCAGAGCCGGCGCGCGATCGAGCGGCTCGGCGCCAGGCAGGACGGCATTTTGCGCAACCATCAGGTTGCGCCCAACGGCACGCTGCGCGACACTGTGGTCTTCAGCATCATCGCCTCGGAGTGGCCGACGGTGAAGGCGCATCTGACTTACCAGCTCAACGACAAGCCGCGGGGCTAACCGCGCAACGATAAGAGAGATACGGGGAACGATGGAAACGTTCGATTATGTGATCATTGGCTCCGGTTCGGCCGGCAGCGTGCTCGCCAACCGACTGAGTGAGAATGCAGATACCTCGATCTGCGTGCTCGAAGCGGGCCCGCGCGACTGGCATCCCTACATCCATCTGCCGGCGGGCTTCATCAAGACTTTCCACATGAAGAGCATCAACTGGGCCTACCAGCAGGAGCCCGGTCCCTATACCGGCGGCCGCAGCATCTATGCGCCACGCGGCAAGACGCTTGGCGGCTCGTCTTCCATCAACGGCCATATCTATAATCGCGGCCAGCGCCAGGATTTCGATACCTGGGCGCAGATGGGCAATCGCGGCTGGGGCTATGCGGACATTCTGCCTTACTTCAAGCGGCTCGAACGGCGTGTCGGCGAGGGCGAGGATACCTTCCGCGGCCGCGACGGTAACCTCACCGTCACCACGATGGACTGGCGGGATCCGCTGTGCGAGGCCTTCATGGCGGGTGCGATGAGCCTCGGCATTCCCCGCAATCCCGACTACAACGGCGCGATCCAGGAAGGCGTCTCCTACGCCCAGCGCACCATCCAGAAGGGCCTGCGCGTCAGTGCGGCGACCGCGTTCCTGCATCCGGCGCGCAAGCGGCCGAACGTGCATGTGCGGACCCATGCGCACGCGACCAACATCATCTTCGAAGGCAAGCGCGCGGTTGGCGTGCGCTATCTCAAGGGCGGCCACAACGGTACGCCGGTCGAGGTCCGCGCCAGCAAGGAGGTGATCCTGTGCGGCGGCACCTACAACTCGCCGCAGCTTCTGCAATTGTCGGGTGTCGGCTCGCCCGAGCTGTTGCAGTCGCACGGCATCGAGGTGCGCCATGCGCTGCCGGGCGTCGGCGAGGGCCTGCAGGATCATTACGCTCCGCGCTCGGTCGCGCGGGTGAAGAACATCCAGACCATCAACGAGCTTCGCCAGGGCTGGCATCTCTGGGTCGAAGCCCTGAAATGGGCGACGACGCGGCGCGGCCTGCTCTCGCTGTCGCCGACCATGGTCTATTGCTTCTGGCATTCCGGCGAAACCACCGAAAGCTCGGATCTGCAGCTCACCTTCACGCCGGCGAGCTACAAGGAAGGCGTGCAGGGCCAGCTCGAGGACGAGCCGGGCATGACGGTGGCGTCCTGGCAGCAGCGGCCCGAGAGCCGCGGCTATGTCCGCATCCGCTCGGCCGATCCCTTTGCGCCGCCGGTCATCCAGACCAATTATCTCACCGCCGAGCTCGACCGCCGCGTCGTCGTCGCCGGCATGAAGCTGGCGCGACGACTGCTCAAATCGGAGCCGCTCGCGCCGTATTACGAATACGAGGACTTTCCCGGACCGGACGTGCAGAGCGACGAGGAGCTTCTCGCTGCCGCCACCCAGCGCGGCACCACCACCTTCCATCCGGGCTGCACCTGCCGCATGGGCCCGGCCGACAGCAATTGGGCGGTGGTCGACGACCAGCTTCGCGTGCACGGACTGCAAGGGCTCCGCGTGATCGACGCCTCGATCATGCCGCGCATGATCTCGGCCAACCTCAACGCGTCGACCATGATGATCGCGGACAAGGCGTCCGACATGATCCGCGGCAAGACCGCGCCGGAGGCGGTCAAGCTCGCCAGCTAGTCTCGCTATATGGAGCCAACGTGACTTCCGGCTGGATTTTCCTGGTCTCATTTGTCGTACTGACGATCGGCATGACGGCTGGCATGCTGTTGCGGAACAGGATTCCTGCCGACGAGCTTGACGCGGGAACGAAGGAAGTGATCCGCCTCGGCGCCGGCTTTCTGGCCACCCTCTCGGCGGTGCTGATCAGCCTGATGATCGCCTCGGCGAAGACCTCGTACGACACCCAGGCCGCGCATTTTCGGACGCTCGCGGCCTATCTCGTCGAAACCGATCAGATGCTCGCGCAATTCGGACCGGAGACGACGCAGATCCGTATCCTGATGCGGCAGGCCGTACCCGCGGCGGTCGATCGTATCTGGCGCGAGAAACGCTCGGCGGTTCAGGACAGCGCGTTCACTTCTGCCTCGCTGGCCGAGCAGATCAATGGCGCGATCGCTTCGCTCACACCTGCGAATGACGCGCAGCGTGCGCTGAAACATCGCATCGAGGAAGCCAGCGCCGAAATCGCGAATGCGCGACTTCTGATGTTCGCCGACGGCGACGTCGCGATCCTGACGCCCTTTCTCCTGATCCTGATCTTCTGGCTCGCGGTCGTGTTCGCCAGCTACGCCCTGTTCGTCGAGCCGAGCAGGGTCGTCATCACTGCGCTATTGATCTTTGCGCTCTCGATTTCGAGCGCGCTGTTTCTGGTCGCAGACCTTAGTCAGCCCTTTGTCGGCCTGATGCAGATTCCGAAGCAGCAGCTGCGCGACACCCTGGTGCCGATCAACTGATCAGACTTCGCGCCGGCTCAAGTACGTCAGTATCTTGACAGGAAATAAATTGTAGCTACATTATATGGATATGAAAATCGTATGGGATGAGCCGAAGCGCCTCGCCAACCTCGAAAAGCACGCACTGGATTTCGCTGATCTAAACGAGACGTTCTTCGATAATGCGGTGGTCATTCCCTCACACAATAAGAGCAAGCGCTGGGTTGCGGTCGGCGTGAGCATCCGTGGTGTTATTGTTGTTGTATTCGCCCGACTGGGACGCGAGGGCGTCAGCATCATCAGCATGCGGCCGGCAAGCCGGTATGAAAGGAAACTCTATGCCGAACGCTAGAAAAAAATCAGCCTACACCAAAAAAGATCTGCGAGAGGTCAGTGACAATCCGGAACTGACAAAGGCGGATTTCGCGAAGGCCCGGCCATTCTCTGAAGTATTCCCTGATCTGGGCGCATCCATTCGAAAGGGACGAGGCCCGAACAAGTCGCCGACGAAGAAGCTTGTTTCGCTGCGTCTCAGCCCGGACGTGATCGCGCATTTCAAATCGACCGGACCGGGCTGGCAGTCACGTATCGATGAGACCTTGCGCAAGGTAGTAAAACGCAAGGCCTCGGCTTGATCGGGATGCGTCGGGCAAAAATCTGCCCTCCTAAACTTCGCGCCGGCTCAGGAACGCCAGCCGCTCGAACAGGTGCACGTCCTGCTCGTTCTTCAAGAGCGCGCCGTGCAGCGGCGGGATCAGCTTGCGCGGGTCGCGCTCCCTGAGCATTTCCGGCGTGATGTCCTCATTGAGCAGCAGCTTCAGCCAATCGAGCAGTTCCGAAGTCGACGGCTTCTTCTTCAGGCCCGGCACCTCGCGCACCTCGAAGAAGATGCGCAGCGCCTCTTCGACGAGGCGCTTCTTGATATCGGGGAAATGCACGTCGACGATCCGGCTCATGGTGTCGACGTCGGGGAACTTGATGTAGTGGAAGAAGCAGCGGCGCAGGAAGGCGTCCGGCAATTCCTTCTCGTTGTTCGAGGTGATCATCACGATCGGGCGCAGCTTCGCCTTGATGTTCTCACCGGTCTCGTAGACGAAGAACTCCATGCGATCGAGCTCGAGCAACAGGTCGTTCGGGAATTCGATGTCGGCCTTGTCGATCTCGTCGATCAGCAGCACGGGGCGTTGCTCCGAGGTGAAGGCGTCCCACAGCTTGCCGCGCTTGATGTAGTTCGAGATATCGGACACCCGTGCGTCGCCGAGCTGGCTGTCGCGCAGGCGCGACACGGCGTCGTATTCATAGAGGCCCTGCTGCGCCTTTGTGGTCGACTTGATGTGCCAGGTCAGGAGCGGTGCCTTGATCGCCTTGGCGACTTCTTCAGCCAGCACCGTCTTGCCGGTGCCGGGCTCGCCCTTGATCAGGAGCGGGCGCTCGAGCACGATCGAGGCGTTGACGGCGACCTTGAGGTCGTCGGTCGCGACATAGTCCTTGGTGCCGGTAAATTTCATCTAGTCTTGCCTCTTTGGGGCTTTCGGGCGCAGCGTTTCTGCTCCGCCTTTAGCAGGAAAAATCGGCCAAAACAGCCTTCGTTGCGGGAATGGGGCGATGCGTCAGGCGCGCCTGACCAAGGACAGGATGACGAGGATGATCACTGCGCCGATGGTGGCGTCCAGGATCTGGCCGAGCGTGCCGGCCGCGAGCACGACGCCGAGCTGCGGCAGGATCCAGCTCGCGACCAGCGCGCCGAGGATGCCGATCACGATGTTGCCGATCAGCCCGAAGCCCGCGCCGCGCACCACCAGGCCGGCCAGCCAGCCCGCTACTGCGCCGATCACGAGTGCCGCGATGATACCCATTGCAGATGCCCCTGCCAAAAACCCCGATGGAGGTAATTCTAGATGAAAAAGCCTGTCGGTCTAGGCCTGTTGCCGCTGCTTATTGCCCTTGACCTTCAAGCCCCGGCGGGCAATCTGTAACGTATGTTCCTGCAATTCTTCACCTCGCTGCGCGACGCCCAGGTCCCCGTGACGCTGCGCGAATATCTGACGCTGATGGAGGCGCTCGACGCCGACCTTGCCGAACAGACGGTGGAGAATTTCTACTATCTGTCGCGCACGGCACTGGTAAAGGACGAGCGCAACCTCGACAAGTTCGACCGCGTGTTCGGCACCGTGTTCAAGGGGCTCGAGAGCCTGCTCGACGCCATGGACAAGGCGGAGATCCCCGAGGAGTGGCTGAAGAAGCTCGCCGAGAAATACCTCACCGAGGAAGAGAAGAAGCAGATCGAGGCCATGGGCTGGGACAAGCTCATGGAGACGCTGCGCAAGCGCCTCGAGGAGCAGAAGGGCCGCCACCAGGGCGGCAACAAATGGATCGGCACCGCCGGCACCTCGCCGTTCGGCGCGCATGGCTATAACCCGGAAGGCGTGCGCATCGGCCAGGAGAAGAACCGCAACAATCGCGCCGTGAAGGTGTGGGACCGCCGCGAGTTTCGGGATCTCGACGGCAATGTCGAGCTCGGCATCCGCAACATCAAGATCGCGCTGCGTCGTTTGCGCAAATTCGCGCGCACCGGCGCGCCGGACGAGCTGGACCTCGACTCCACCATCAAGGAGACGGCGAACCACGGCTATCTCGACGTGATCATGCGGCCCGAGCGGCGCAACGCGGTCAAGGTGCTGGTGTTCTTTGACATCGGTGGGTCCATGGATTCCCACATCGCGCAGGTCGAGGAGTTGTTCTCGGCCGCGAAGACCGAATTCAAGCACATGGAATATTTCTACTTCCACAACTGCCTCTATGAGGGCGTGTGGAAGCAGAACAAGCGGCGCTTCACCGATCGCACGCCGACCTGGGACGTGCTGCACAAATATCCGCACGACTACAAGGTGGTGTTCGTCGGCGACGCCTCGATGAGCCCTTATGAGATCATGGTGCCGGGCGGCTCGGTCGAGCATGTCAACGAAGAGGCCGGCTCGATATGGCTCGATCGCATCGTGCGCACCTATCCGCACGCGGTCTGGCTCAATCCGGTGGCGCAGAAGCACTGGGACTATTCGGAATCGACCACCCTCATCCGCCGCATTTTCTCGCAGCGCATGTACCCGATCACGATCGAGGGCCTCGAAGGGGCGATGAAGGAACTGGTGCGGTAGAACACAGCCCCGTCATTCCGGACAGGCCGCGCAGCGGACTGATCCGGAATCTCGAGATTGTCTTGGCGGATCGGGATTCTCAGGTGCGCAATTGCGGACCATGGTTCGCGCCTTCGACGCGCCCCGGAATGACGTAGAAGGGAGAAGAAAATGCCCCAGACCATCCACCGCGGCATCAAGGCGCTGATCGACGAGGCCAATGCCGAGATCGAGACCATCGGCGCGGCCGACGCGATCAAGCTCGCCTCCGACGACGGCATCGTGATCGTCGATATCCGCGATCCCCGCGAGATCGAGCGCGACGGAAAAATTCCCGGCGCCTTCTCCTGCACCCGCGGCATGCTGGAGTTCTGGATCGACCCGCAAAGCCCTTATGCCAAGCCGATCTTCCAGCAGGACAAGAAGTTCATCTTCCATTGTGCGGGCGGCATGCGCTCGGCGCTCGCCGCCAAAACCGCGCAGGACATGGGGCTGAAGCCCGTCGCGCATATGGGCGGCGGCTTCGCCGGCTGGCGCGATGCTGGCGGTCCCGTGGAGAAATGGGAGCCGAAGAAGAAGGGCTAGTCAGCCGCCAAACCACCAACGTCGTCATGCCCGGCCTTGTGCCGGGCATCCACGTCTTGTCTCCATCACGCCAAGAAAGACGTGGATGGCCGGGACAAGCCCGGCCACGACGAAGCCGAAAGGACTTCGCGTATGACCACCAACGACCCCCTCGTTTCCACCGAATGGCTCGCGGCGCACATCAACGACGCCAACGTGAAAGTCGTCGACGCGACTTTCAAGCTGCCGGGCGTGCTGCCGCTGCCGAAGGACGATTATCTGGCCGCGCATCTTCCCGGGGCTGTCTTCTTCGACGTCGATGCCGTTTCCGATCACTCCAATCCGCTGCCGCACATGTTTCCGAGCGCCGAGCAATTCGGCCGCGACGCAGGCCACCTTGGTATCGGTAACGGCGATACGGTGGTCGTCTATGATTCCGGCGGCTGGGTCGCAGCCCCCCGCGCCTGGTGGATGTTCCTATCCTATGGTCACGGCAATGTCCGGGTGCTCAATGGCGGCCTGAAGAAGTGGCGCGCCGAAGGGCGGCCGGTCGAGAGTGGTGAGTTCAGGGCAAAGCCCGCGACCTTCAGGGCGTCCTACGATCCAAAGCGCGTGCGCAGCATCGAGCAGATGGTCGCCAATGTCGCAAGCAAGGCCGAGCAGGTGATCGACGCCCGCGCCGCCGACCGCTTCGAGGGCCGCGCCCCGGAGCCGCGGCCCGGCATCCGGTCGGGGCACATCCCCGGCAGCCGCAACGTGCCCTACAACCAGTTGTTCGATGCCGCGACCGGCGCCATGAAGCCACTCGACGATTTGCGCAAGGCCTTCACCGGTGCTGGCGTGAAGCTCGACGCGCCGATCGTGACAAGCTGCGGCTCCGGCGTCTCGGCCGGCGTGTTGACGCTCGCGCTTTACCGGCTCGGCGTCACCGACAGCGCGCTTTATGATGGCTCCTGGTCGGAATGGGGACAGGCGAGCGGGCCGCCGGTCGCGACCGGTCCGGCCTGATCGATGTGCAGCCGCGTGGGTTACATCGCAGGGGTCGGCGGCCGCGCTGAACTCGCCTGACGCGCCGGGATGAACAGGGCCTGCGGTGCGAACGGATTGGCCGCCTGCTGCTGCGCCAAGGCTTGTTGCTGCGCGATTCGCGCGCGCAGTGCCGCCCTGCGGCGGGCCTTGGCGCGTGCTTCGGCTCGCCGCTGCGCCCTGGCGCTGCGCTCGGCCTTGTCCTTCGATAGCGCGTCTTCGATCGTCACTGCGGGACCGTCCAGGGTTGCGATCCTCGTTGCTATCGGATCGCTTGCGGCTGGCTCGGACACGGGCGAGGTGGTTGCAACGGGCGGCTCCGGTTCGGCGGGCGCGGCGACTTCGGAATTGGTCGCGTCCGACGTCGCAAACTCAGGCTTGGGTTCGATCTGAGACGCGTCGCTTGCGGATGGTTTTGCCGCTTCGATGGTTGCGACCTTCGTCTCCTCGGCGGCCCCCGGCGGATCGGCCGCGACGACGGCAGGCGAGGGCGTTGCATCGCTCGTGGCCGGCGCTTGTGCGGGGGTGGTTTCTGACTTGATTTCTGACCTGATTTCTGGCCTGGCCGTGCCGGCCGCCGGCGACGCATCCTGCGCATTCAGCGCGGCGACCTTCGCGGTGTCAGGCACGGATGAAACCACAGCCTCCGGCTCGACCGGTGCGGCCAGCGCGGCCGTCTCGGAGGCAGGCGCGCTGGCAGGCGCCGCCAAGGGCTGAGGCTCGGATGTCTTCTGTGCGGGCTCGGGCGGATCGATCCGCAGCATGGCCAGCACCGGCTTCTCCGGCTCGATCTGTTGCGCCATGATTGGCGGCTCCGGCGCGGCGCGCCAGGATGAGTTGGAGGCAAACTCCTCGTGCGCGGCGCGCAGCAGCGCGGCCGCGCCGAGGCCGAAGACGAGAATGGAGACGGAAAGGACGATCGCGGCGAACAGGAAACGGAGGCCGGGGAGCATTTCTGGATACGATTCCGCCTCGACAGGACTGCTGCCGGGGCCCTGGAGCCAAAAAAGAAACGCGGTGATTACTGATGCTGGATCAGCCGCGTTCGCCGTCGCGAATCAGGCTTGATTCGAGGATACCGCAAGCATTGTTCCCCGATTGTTAAATTTCGTTCCCGCAAACGCTGAAGGGAGTCGGAAACGTCGTTTTTCGGCGGCTTGCGGCATTGCCGCCACGGCCTTGATGGAACATCACTTTTTACGGAGATGGGGTTTAGGGTGGCCTGATTTGTCTTGAATGCGCCGCGATCTTCCGTCATGTCCGGGTTAACGGTCCAGTGTCTGCCTGGGGACTATACAGATACGATGACAATCACACGCTTCCTGACGATTTCGGCTGCCGTGATGGCTGGCGCGGCATCGCTGTCGCTCGCCCACGCCCAGCAGGCCTATCCGGTCCCTCCCGGCGCCTATTCGCCTGCACCGCAGGGCTATCCCGGCGACTATCGCCGCGGCCAGGGCGCGCCGAATTTTGACCAGCTCGAGGATGACGACGCCAATCCGGTCGCGCTGACGCCGCCGGGCCCGACAGGTCCGATCCTCTCGCCGGACGATCCCCGTTACGCCAATGCGGTTCCGCAGGGTGCCGTGCCGCAGGGCCCGGTGATGTCACCGGATGATCCGCGCTACGGCCGTCCAGCCGGCCCACCGGTGATCTATGCCGATCGGCCGCCAGGGGCGCCGCAAGGTTATCAAAACCAAGGCTATCAAAATCAAGGCTATCCGAATCAAGGCTATCCGAATCAGGGCTACGGCGACCCCAACGCGCTGCGTCCGCCCGGAGCGGTTGGGCCCGGGCCAGCCGTGACCGGCGCGGTCCAGCAGCCGCCGGCGACGACACCTGACGGCAGGCCGCTGACGATTGCTTCGCTGCCGCCGGAAGAGCAGCCCGATGCGGCGCCGGCGCAATTGGCGCCGAACCTGCGCAGGCAGGAAGTTTCCTTCGTCACCAAGGAGCCCGCGGGCACCATTGTCGTCGATACGCCGCACACCTATCTCTATTATGTGCTCGGCGGGGGCCGCGCGATCCGCTACGGCGTGCGCGTCGGCCGCGAAGGTTTCACCTGGACCGGCGTGCAGAAGATCACGAAGAAGACGGAGTGGCCGGACTGGTACCCGCCGACCGAGATGATTGAGCGCCAGCCCTATCTGCCGCGCTTCATGGCCGGCGGCCCGGGTAGTCCGCTCGGCGCGCGTGCGATGTATCTTGGCTCGACCGTCTACCGTATCCACGGCACCAACCAGCCGTCGACCATCGGCAAGTTCGTCTCCTCGGGCTGCATCGGCATGCTGAACGAGGACGTCTCCGATCTCTTTGATCGCGCGAAGGTCGGCACCCGCGTCGTCGTGTTGCCGGGCGGTCCGCCGCCGGGCACCGCGACCGCTTCGGCCGCGCCGGTGGCTGGTCCCGCCGCTGCGCCGATGGCGCCGCCGGCGCAAGTCTCGGCCGGCCCCGTCCCGGGCACGCAGCCGACCGTGGTGCCGCCACTGCCCGCGCCGGTGACGGTGCGCTGACAGCGATCACCGACCGCCGATATTTCTTTCAAAAAGCGCGCCGATGGCGCGCTTTTTCGTCAGCTGCTTTTCGAACCTCGGTGCCTCGTCTCCGTTGCAGTAGGGGGAGCGCCGTATGCTGCAGGAAACGCATCTGACCTATCCGCCGTTGAATACGCTGAAACCGGTCGCCGACGAGGTGTGGATCGTCGACGGCCCGATAATCCGGTTTGGCATCCCCGGATTGAAGATGCCATTCCCAACGAGGGCGACGCTCATCCGTCTCTCGGGCAGGGATCTTTTCGTTCATTCGCCGACCCCGTTCGGCGCCGGATTGAAGGCCGAGGTCGAACGGATCGGAACGCCGCGCTGGATCGTCGGACCGAACAGGCTGCACTATTGGTGGATACCGGATTGGCATGCCGCCCATCCCGGTTCCGAGGTGTATGTCGCCCCGAGGACGGCCGAGCAGGCGCGCGGCCGACTGGCGTTCGATTGCCGCACACTCGATCGTTCGTCCGGCTATCCCTGGGATCATCTGATCAGAACGCTTCCGGTCGCGGGCGACTACATGACGGAAGTCGTGTTCTTTCACATTCCTTCCAGGACGCTGGTGTTGACCGATCTGATCGAGAATTTCGAGCCGGCAAAGACCGGATCCTGGCTCGTGCGATTCCTGACCTGGGCGGGAGGCGTCCGCGATCCCGATGGATGCACGCCGCGCGATATGCGGTTGAGCTTCATGCGCAACAGGGCGGAGGTCAGAGCTGCGGTCGAAACGATGGTCGGTTGGGATCCGGAGCGGATCGTTCTCGCGCATGGCCGCTGCTACGTCCGCGACGGTGGCGCCGAATTGCGCCGCGCGTTCCGCTGGATTCTTGATCGGTGACGCTGCTGTTCCCTGGCGCCACATTTGCCGGGTTGAATTCACATTTCATCCGATTAACTGCCGACGGTCGCAACGGCAGGAGTTTTGGACATGCGTGTTTTCGTTGCGGGGGCAACCGGCGCCGTCGGGCGCGAACTGGTTCCGGCACTGATCGCGGCGGGCCATACCGTCGCCGGCCTCACGCGCGCGGCCGCCAAGGCCGAGGCTATTAAACGAGCAGGCGCGTTCACCGTCGTGGCCGACGTATTCGATGCGCCGGCAATCCGGCAGGCGTTCGTTTCGTTCCAGCCCGAAATCGTCATTCATGAAATGACGGGCTTGAGCGGCATGACCGACTACACGCATTTCGATCGCGGTTTTGCCGCGACCAATCGCCTGCGCACGGAAGGAACGGACCTGCTGCTGCTGGCCGCGCGCGAGGCTGGCGTCAAGCGCTTCGTCGCGCAGAGCTTTTGCGGCTGGCCGTTTGCACGCAACGGCGGCGCGATCAAATCGGAGAGCGAGCCGCTCGATCCCGATCCGCCCGCCGAGCAGCGCCGCACACTGGAAGCGATCGAATATCTGGAGCGCGCCGTCACCGGCTCGCGCGCCCCGGAGGGGGTCGTGCTGCGCTACGGCTCGCTCTATGGGCTCGACACCGGCGTTCTCGATCCCGCGATGATCGAACAGATCCGCCGCCGCCGCATGCCGCTGATCGGCGATGGCGGCGGCTGGTGGTCGTTCCTGCATGTGAAAGATGCGGCATCCGCCGCGGTCGCCGCGATCGATCGCGCCGCAGCGGGCAGCATCTACAACATTGCAGATGACGAGCCCGCGGCGGTGAAGCAATGGCTGCCGGCGCTTGCCGCCATGCTCGGGGCCAAGCCGCCGCTGCATGTGCCGGCCTGGATCGGCCGGCTGGTCGCCGGCGAGCACATGGTTTCCATGATGACGCAGGTGCGCGCCGGCTCGAACGACAAGGCCAAGCGCGAACTTGGCTGGCGCCCGGCGTATCCGTCCTGGCGTACGGGATTTGCCGAGATCGCCCGGTACTATCTCGCGCGACGGTCGGCGGCGTGAAGCTACGCCAGCCTGCGCGGCGTCTCGCCCTTGAACCAGGCGTCGACGCCTTCGACCATCTGGGTGTAGTGGCCGCGGAAAATCTCCTCGGTGGCGTAACCGAGATGCGGCGTGATCACCATGTTGTCGAGCTTGCGGAAGGGATGATCGACCGGCAGCGGCTCGACCGAGAACACGTCGATGCCGGCGCCCGCGATCTTCTTCTGCTGCAGCACTTCCAATAGCGCCTGCTCGTCGATGATTGGTCCGCGCGCGGTGTTGACGATATAGGCCGTGGGCTTCATTCGCAGCAGGTCTTCGCGACCGACGAGACCGCGCGAGCGCGGGCCGAGCACGACGTGGATGGTGACGACGTCGGCGGTTTTGAACAGCTCCTCCTTGGACGCGTAGGTGACGCCCGCTTCCTTGCACTTCTCCGGCGTCAAATTCGGGCTCCAGGCGATCACGTTCATGCCGAACGCCTGCGCGAGTTTGGAGACCTTGGCGCCGAGCTTGCCGAGGCCGATGACGCCGAGCGTGCGGCCCTCGATCTCGATGCCGAGATGGGTCTGCCAGGGTTCGCCGGCATGCATGAGCGCGCTCTCGCGGCCGATATTGCGGGTCAATTCCAGGATCAGGCCCATGGCGAGTGGCGCAGTCGGGTCGCGGGCAAAGGCAGTGCCGCAGACGACGACATTGTGGGCTTTCGCGGCCTCCAGGTCGATCGCGGCGTTGCGCATGCCGGAGGTGATGAGCAGCTTCAGCTTCCGCAGCGCGGCAAACAGCGTCTTCGGGAATCCCGTGCGCTCGCGCATGGCGAGGATGATCTCGAAATCCTTGAGCGCGGAGGCCGCCTCGCTCTCCGACTTGAAGGGCTTTTCGAACACGGTCAGGTCGACCCGGTCCTTGATCCCCGACCAGTCCGCGGAGGTCAGCGAAATCTTGAAATAGTCGTCGAGGATTGCACAGCGCTGCCGCGTCATCGGGAGGTCCATTCATGGCGAGGATGACGGCAGCGAAGGTGCCGTCGGGAAGGTCGCCATGGTTGCGCGCCGTGCTTTGGCGCGCAAGGGACGTGGCTTCAAAATCGCGTTGGAGGGCCGTTCCTAGATGTCGGACTTGAGGCGGAAGCCGGCCTGATCGCCATATTTGGCGCGCCAGGCGGGGCCCGGTCCGCGCATGTAGTGCAGTTCCGGCCGGTAGGGGTCGAAGGCGCGGTTGAAGAACTGGCGCCAGAAGGCCTTCAAACCGGTGGTGGCAGGCTGTCCGGACCGGCGAAACACCGGTGAGGAGAGGGTGGTTGAAACCATGGTCGCCATGACGCGGTCTCACTGTTTTCGATGGCGGCTTTTGCCGTCTGGATGCGCTTTGGTGCGCCGAAAGCCAGCTTTGGTCCTATTTATTAAAAGTTGGTTTCAACTGTCGTGATCTGCCGCACACATGGTGTCCGACCGGTATTCATCCGTGGTGAACGGATGGAAAACACCGGGGTGCGGTTGCCCTTTGGGGCCCGCGCGGCTACATGAGCCGCAGCAAAATTTCCTTAAATCCTCTGATTTCCGAAGGACCGCGATGGCTCGCCAGTTCGTCTATTTCATGCAGGGTCTGACCAAGAGCTACCCGACCCGAAAAGTGCTCGATAACGTCCATCTGAGCTTCTATCCGGACGCCAAGATCGGCGTGCTCGGCGTCAACGGCTCGGGCAAGTCGACGCTGCTCCGGATCATGGCCGGCCTCGACAAGGAATATAACGGGGAGGCCTGGGTCGCCGAGGGCGCCCGCGTCGGCTATCTCGAGCAGGAGCCGCATCTCGATCCGAAGCTGTCGGTGCGCGACAATGTCATGCAGGGGGTGGCCAAGCAGAAGGCGATCCTCGACCGTTACAACGAGCTCGCCGCCAATTACTCGGACGAGACCGCCGACGAGATGACGAAGCTGCAGGACGAGATCGAGGCCCAGGGCCTCTGGGATCTCGACAGCAAGGTCGACCAGGCCATGGACGCGCTGCGCTGTCCGCCTGATGATTCCGACGTCACCAAGCTGTCGGGCGGCGAGCGGCGCCGTGTCGCGCTGTGCCGGCTCTTGCTCGACCAGCCCGAGCTGCTGCTGCTCGACGAGCCGACCAACCATCTCGACGCGGAATCCGTGTCCTGGCTCGAAGGACACTTACGCAACTATCCCGGCGCGATCCTGATCGTGACCCACGACCGCTACTTCCTCGACAATGTCACCGGCTGGATCCTCGAGCTCGACCGCGGCCGCGGCATTCCCTATGAGGGCAACTATTCGTCATGGCTGGTGCAGAAGCAGAAGCGGCTGGAGCAGGAGGGCCGCGAGGACGCCGCGCATCAGAAGACGCTGGCCCGCGAGCAGGAGTGGATTGCGTCCTCGCCCAAGGCACGCCAGGCCAAGTCCAAGGCGCGGTATCAGCGCTATGAAGAACTGCTGAAGCAGGCGAGCGAGAAGCAGACCCAGACCGCGCAGATCATCATTCCCGTCGCCGAGCGGCTCGGCAACAACGTCGTCGACTTCGAGGGCCTCAGCAAGGGCTATGGCGACCGCGAGCTGATCGACAATCTGACCTTCAAATTGCCGCCGGGCGGCATCGTCGGCGTGATCGGCGCCAACGGCGCCGGCAAGACCACGCTGTTCCGGATGATCACCAAGCAGGAGACGCCGGACAAGGGCACCATCACCATCGGCGAATCCGTGCATCTCGGTTATGTCGACCAGTCGCGTGACGCGCTTGAAGGCAGCAAGACCGTGTGGGAGGAAATCTCGGGCGGCAACGAGCTGATCCTGCTCGGCAAGAAGGAAGTGAACTCGCGCGGTTACTGCTCGGCCTTCAACTTCAAGGGCGCCGACCAGCAGAAGAAGGTCGGCGCGCTCTCGGGCGGCGAACGCAACCGCGTGCATCTGGCCAAGATGCTCAAGTCCGGTGCCAACGTGTTGCTGCTCGACGAGCCGACCAACGATCTCGACGTCGATACCCTGCGCGCTCTGGAAGAGGCGCTGGAGGATTTCGCCGGCTGCGCCGTCATCATCAGCCACGATCGCTGGTTTCTCGACCGCATCGCGACCCATATCCTGTCCTTCGAGGGCGACAGCCACGTCGAATGGTTCGAAGGCAACTTCCAGGATTACGAAAAGGACAAGATGCGCCGGCTCGGCCAGGACTCGATCATCCCGCACCGCGTGAAGTACAAGAAGCTGACGCGGTGAGGCAGGTGCCAGCGCCGAACCGGATCGTCCTTGACATTAATCTTTGGGAAGAACATCGCGTCGGTGCCTCCAATTGGCAGGCGTAGCGCGGCCGAACGAAGCGATACCCGCGATTGGCTGTAAAGCTCGGTTACCCCACCTTCTCCGCCAACCACATCTTGATCAGCGACTGATACGGCACGTCGCGCTTGTTGGCGGCGATCTTGATCTGCTCAAGCAGGCCTACCGGCAGACGAATTGAAATCGCTGTCGTCGAAGGCTTGAGGTTCGGAAAGCGCACACGTTCTGCCTTGCTCCAGTCGACGTAATCGGTGGAGTCATGCGTTTCCCAGAACTTGCGTTCCTCGGCTTCGGTCTTGAAGGCGGGAATTGATTTACGCTTGCTCATAAGCCTTCTTCTCCTTTCGGTGCATGTCTCGCGCCGATATCACCCGGACCAAGGTTCCATCGTGTCGGAGTGTGAAAGTGATATGCAGCAGACGATTTTGCGCTGTTTTTCCCAACGCATTGAAACGCGGCTCTATTTCACTATGCTTTGAATTCTCGGCAACGATCAGCGGATCGTTGAAGAAAACGCTTTCCGCCTCGGCCTGACTAACGTCATGCTTATCCGCATTCTTGCGGCTGTTGCCGTCGTCCCAGTCAAAACCTGCTATCCGGTCAAGGTCGATCATTGTATATTCTCAATATATACAGTAACCAGCCATGATGCAATATGAGTACTTGCTGGGCGTTTGACGGCCAGGTGCGATAGGATGCGGTCGGGATACCTTTTTGCCGCACGGCACAAATAAGTAGCAAATACATATATAAGAAAGCTGACACGATAGAGCAGCAACGGAAATGGCGGACTGGAGCGCGCAGCAATATCTCAAATTCGAGGACGAGCGTACGCGCCCGCCACGCGATCTGCTCGCGCAAATCCCGCTGCTGGAGCCGCGCAGGATCGTCGACGTCGGCTGCGGGCCGGGCAATTCGACCGAGCTCCTGGTGAAGCGCTGGCCCAACGCCGATGTGATCGGCATCGATACGTCCGCCGACATGCTGCGACAGGCGCGCGAGCGCCTGCCGAAACAGACGTTTGTCGAAGCCAATGTCGCGCATTGGGTGCCGCCCGAGGGCACCGACCTCCTGTTCGCCAATGCGATCTTTCAGTGGGTGCCGGGACATCTCAAGCAATTGCAGCGGCTCCTCGGCAAGCTTCCCGCGGGCGGTGTACTGGCAGTGCAGGTTCCCGACAGTCTGGAAGAGCCGGCGCATCTCCTGATGCGCGAAGTCGCGCGCGAAGGTTCTTGGGCCAAGCAGCTTTCCGAAAAAGCGCGTCTGCGCGACGAGGTCCCGCCGCCGAGCGGCTACTACGACGCGCTGAGTCCGCTCTGCACGCATCTCGATATATGGCACACGATCTATAATCACCCGCTCGCCGATGCCGACGCGATCGTGGAGTGGGTGAAGGGCACCGGCCTGCGGCCGTTCCTGGAATTGCTGGAGACGCGGGAGCGCAAGCAATATCTCGCCGAATACACCGCACGGGTCGCGGGCGCCTATCTGCCGCAGGCCGACGGCAAGGTGCTGTTCCGCTTTCCGCGGATTTTCATCGTGGCGGTGAAATGAGACTGTGGTAGTCTCATTGCCATGACCGACGCGGACAACATCGTTCTTGAGCATTTGCGCCACATCCGTGGCGCGATCGATGACGTGCGCGACGACATTCGCGAGATGAAGCAGCGTATTGGCAATCTCGAGAACCAATATGCAAACATGTCGAACCGGCTCGACAGGATGGATTTGCGCATCGAGCGCATTGAGCGTCGGCTCGATTTGACCGACGCTTGATCTGGATTGTTAGGGTGAGCTTTCACGGGGCGCTATCCATTTGCATTTTGGCGGCGACATTTTGGTGTTATTCGCCTGCTACTCACGCCGCTGATGCCGCCTTCACGCAATTCATCGCTTCGCTGCGGCCCGAGGCGGAGGCGGCCGGCGTCTCGCGCGCGACGTTCGACGCCGAGACGCGCAACCTCGAGCCCGACTACAAATTGCCCGACTTGATCCTGCCCGGGCGTCCCGCGACCGGCGCGCCGTCACAGGCCGAGTTCGTGCAGGTGCCGGCCGACTACATCAAGGAAGCAAGCATCGCGCGGCTGGCCGAGCAGGGGCAGAAGCTCATGCAGCAGTATCGCCCCTCGCTCAATGTGATCGAATCCCGCTTCGGCGTGCCCGCGACCGTCGTGCTCGCGATCTGGGGCCGCGAGACCGACTACGGCCGCTACACGCTGCCCTATGACCTGATCCGCGTGCTGGCGACGCAGGCCTATGTCGGCCGGCGCAAGGACAAGTATCGCGACGAATTCATCCTGGGCCTGAAGATGCTGGGCGATGGCGTGGTGACGCGCAAGGACATGCGCTCGTCCTGGGCCGGCGCCACCGGGCTTACGCAATTCCTGCCGTCGGACTTCTACAAGAATGGCGTCGACCTCGACGGTGACGGCAAGGTCGACATCTGGCATTCGGTGCCGGATGCGCTCGCCTCCGCCGCGCAGCAACTCGTCAACAAGGGCTGGCAAGGTGGCCTGCGCTGGGCCTATGAGGTCAAGGCGCCGGCAAGCGTCGACTGCACCATGGGCGTGCCCGAAGTGACGAAGCCGATCGACGACTGGCTGCGCGCCGGCTTCGTGCCGGTGCGCGGACAAAAACTCAACGCGACGGAGCAGGCGCAGCCGGCGTCATTGCTGCAGCCCGAAGGCATCTATGGCCCGGCATTCCTCACGACCAAAAACTACTTCGTCATCAAGGAGTATAATTTCTCCGATCTCTACGTGCTGTTCGTCGGTCACCTCTCAGACCGCATGAAGAGCCCGCTGCCGTTCGCGACGCCGTGGTCGGCGTCGACGCAGTTGCGGACCGCCGATATCGAGGCGATGCAGCAGGGACTGACGCGTATCGGGCTCTACAAGGACAAGATCGACGGCAAGGCCGGCATGCTGACGCGCGCAGCGCTCGGCGCCTATCAGAAATCGGCCGGCCTCAAGGTCGATTGCTGGCCGAGCGCGGAAGTGCTGCGCTCGATCAATTCTCCTCGATAATCTTGGCTCCTCAGGGCGAGCAACGCGCACAACAAAAAGCCCGGCCGGAAATTCCGGCCGGGCTTGTCGCGCTGTTCGATCGCCGATCTGTTTAGCTCAGTAGCAGACGCGAACCGGATGATAGGTCCAGGCGTATCCATCCCAGTAGCGCTGCTGCTGCCAGTAGCAGCCGGGAGGCGGGGGCGGCGCGCCTTCGTAATAGACCGGTCCGCCATAGGCGGGGCGGCTGGAGGCGATGGCGCCGCCGACGATCGCGCCGCCGATCAGGCCGGCCGCCACGCCTGCGGCAAGGCCGCGCTGTGCGTGCGCCGGCGTCGCGCTCAGCGAGCCGGCGATCGATGCGACCGCAACAAGGGCGGCAAAGGTCTTCTTCATCTCGATTTCTCTCCTGGAGATGGCGCGCATGGGCGCCGGGCTACTCGGGAAAATTCTCAACGCTCACTTCAGACTGGTCGTCACGGAAGCAAACGCCAAAACGGTCAATCCCCGGTAAACAGGCGCGACCTCGTCGTCTGGAAAAACGGTGCTTTTCAGGCGGTGGGATGAACGGCGTCCCGCAGAGCCGGACGCCGTGTGAAATTTAATGTTGCTGAACGGATTACTCGCAAACCCGCACGTTGCGGGCTGCCCAGCCATAGCCGTCCCAGTAGCGCTGACGCTGCCAGTAACATTGGCCGTAGGGGCCGCCGGCATAGCCCGGGCCGCCATAGTAGCCATAGCCGGGGCCGTAATAGCCGTACGGATAGGGGTTGGAGGCGATCGCGCCGCCGATGATGGCGCCGCCGAGCAAGCCGAGGCCGATGCCCGGGCCCCAGCCGCCGCGCCAGGCATAAGCGGGCGAAGCCATCGAAACCGCCAGCGTGGCCGCAGCCACAACGGCCATCAGTGTCTTCTTCATGGGTATCCCCTTGTTACGAACTCGCGTGAAGGCCTCGAAAGAAAAGCCTTCCATTGTAGCGAAAGTTCCACATTGCCCTTGAACGCACAATGAACGCCGGTGCCACATTCCGCGACGAATTGTGGCACCCGGCGAGAAGGAAATCATGAGCGCCCCTGGATACCTTTACTGTTCGCGGTTGGGGCCGTGTCGGTCGTCTGTTACCGCCTGCAGAGCCGGCGTCCCCGGCGAGGCTGGACGTCGGACAGCGGCAGCGGTGTCGATTTCAGCAGCAACTCCGGCGGCGGCAGCAGCTGGAGTCTTGGCGACCGGTTCTCTTCGTCCTCAACCGACGGCTCCGGCAATCCGACCGACAGCGGCTGGGACAGCAGCAGCGGAGGCGACAGCGGCGGGGGCGGAGATAGCGGCGGCGGAGGT
>Ga0207707_10000502_pt1 | contig 40345 bp, 38 predicted proteins | sample KBSC83BmetaG_FD_184336 | JGI IMG/M metagenome (GOLD analysis project Ga0207707, IMG submission 184336) | Corn rhizosphere microbial communities from Kellogg Biological Station, Michigan, USA - KBS C8-3B metaG (SPAdes) (version 2) | ecosystem: Host-associated > Plants > Roots > Rhizosphere ... | reverse complement strand
GCCGCAGCACCGCGGGATGGAGTGGGTTGTAGAGATCGGCGACCGCCTCGTCGCCGCGATCGATCGCGAGCGTATATTGGATGAGGTCGTTGGTGCCGATCGAGAAAAAATCGGCCGAGGCGGCGAGTGCGTCGGCGGCGAGCGCCGCGCCGGGGATCTCGATCATCACCCCGAGCGGCGGCAATTGGCGCGGCAGCTTCACGCCGCGGCGTTTGAGGCGCCGCACCACTTGGGCGACGGCGACGCGCACGCGCTTCAGCTCGCTGACGCTGGAGACCATCGGCAGGAGAATGCGCACGGACCCCAAAGCCGAGGCGCGCAGGATCGCCGCGAGCTGCGTGTCGAGCAGGCGGCGCTCTTTGAGCGACAAGCGGATGGCGCGCAGGCCGAGCGCCGGATTGGCGGCATCGACCGGCAGCATTTTCGCCAGCGGCTCGGCCAGCTTGTCGCCGCCGATATCGAGGGTGCGGATGGTGACCGGCTTGCCGCCCATGCCGCGCACCAGATCGGCGTAAGCGGCGTATTGCTCGTCCTCGCTCGGCAGGTCTTCGCGATTCATGAAGAGGAATTCGGTGCGCAGCAGCCCGATTCCCTCGGCGCCCGCTTCATTCGCCTGGTCGAGCTCGCGCGGCAGCTCGAGATTGGCCTGCAGCACGATATCGGTGCCGTCGCGGGTGACGGCCGGCAGCCGCCGCAGACGGTGCAGCTGGCGCAGCTCGCGGGCGAATTCCGCGCTCTTTTCCTCGTAGCGCGCGACGGTCGGCGGCGTCGGATTGAGCACGATGACGCCTTCGCTGCCGTCGACGACCACCACGTCGCCCGAATCGATCTGCTCGAGCAGCCCGCCGACGCCCAGCACGGCCGGCAGATTGAGCGCGCGCGCCATGATCGCGGTGTGGCTCTCGGCGCCGCCGAGCACGGTTGCAAAGCCCGCGATCCGTTGCGGGTCCATCAGCGCGGTATCGGCCGGCGTCAGCTCTTCGGCGAGGATGATGGTGCCGTGCGGCAGGCGCTGGATCGCGGCGAAGGGTGTCTTGGTGAGGTTGCGCACGAGGCGCGCGCCGACGACGCGCACATCCTCGATGCGCGCCGACAAATAGGCATCGCCCATATCGGCAAAGCTGCTCGCGACCTGCGCGATTTCGTCGCGCACCGCGCGCTCGGCATTGATCTGGTCGTCGCGGATGCGCCGCTCGACGCCGCGCACCAGCCGCGAATTGAGCATGTGAAGATGCGCGTCGAGCAGATAGCCGGCCTCTTCCTTGGCGGTGCCGGGCAGGCTTTCGACCTTGCTCCGCAGCTTGCGCAGCTGCTTCACCGAGAGCGCGACCGCGGCGGCGAAGCGCTGCAGCTCAGGCTCGACCTGGCTCGCTTCGAGCTGGTATTCGGGAACGGCGACATTGTCGTCGCTGACAAAGGCGACGCCGATGGCAATGCCCGGCGAGACGCCGAGCCCTTCAAGGCGCCGCTCGGCTTTCATGTGGTCTCGTCGAAGCCGCTGCGCACCAACGCCGTCAGCGCCGCCACGGCGCGCGCGGCATCCGCGCCGGTGGCGCTGATCTGAAGCTCCGTGCCGGGTCCGGCCGCCAGCATCATCAACCCCATGATGGAGCGACCGGAGACCGATGTTTCGTTCTTCGCCACGGCGATCTCCGCGTCGAATTCGAACGCCAATTTCACGAACCGCGCCGCGGCGCGCGCGTGCAGGCCGCGGCGATTGCAGATCACCGCCCTGCCCCGCGCCGTCGCGGCGCCCCCGGGCGGTGAGGGCGCCTCCGCCATCAGCGCGCGTCAGCCAGCAATTGCGACGCGACGTTGATGTATTTGCGCCCCGCTTCCTGCGCGCCGCGCACCGCGGCGGCGAGGGTTTCCGTTTCCCTGAGCCCGGCGAGCTTGATCAGCATCGGCAAATTGATGCCGGCGATCACCTCGACCTTGGATTTGTCCATCACCGAAATCGCGAGATTGGACGGTGTGCCGCCGAACATGTCGGTCAGCAGCACGACGCCCTGGCCGGCCTCGACCTCGGCAATGGCGCGCAATATGTCCTGCCGCCGTCGCTCCATATCGTCCTCCGGGCCGATGCACACCGCGGCGATATTGCGCTGCGGACCGACCACATGCTCGAGCGCGGCGACGAATTCCGCGGCGAGCCTGCCGTGGGTGACGAGTACCATTCCGATCATGCGACATCCTTCACAGCGTCTCGCGCGGCAGCGCGGGGAGATTCGGGACCGGAGGCATCGAGGTCGAGATCGCGATGCGCGACCGCGACGCGCCGCCCGGCCTGGCCGAGCCAGGCGGCGAGCCGCTCGGCCACATAGACCGAGCGATGGCGGCCGCCGGTGCAGCCGATGGCGATGGTGAGATAGCTTTTGCCCTCGCGCTCGTAGCGCGGCAGCAGCTTGCCGAGCCAGGCGCAGAACTCGTCGAACAGGGTGGTGAAATCGGGATCGGCGGCGATGTAATCGCCGACCGCGCGATCCTTCCCGGTGAGCGGCCGCAAGGTCGCGACATAGTGCGGATTGCTGAGGAAGCGGACGTCGAGAACGATATCCGCATCGCGCGGCAGGCCGCGGCGATAGGAGAATGAGGTGACGAAAATGCTGAAGACCGGCGCGGTGCCGACCGCGAAATGGCCTTGCAGCACGCGCTTCAGGTCATGAGGGCTCAAGAGCGAAGTATCGATCACGAGATCGGCGCGGTCGCGCAGCGGACGAACGCGCTCGCGCTCGAGCTCGATGCCGTCGGCCAGCGGCCGCTCCCCCGCCAGAGGATGACGGCGGCGCGTCTCGGTGTAGCGGCGCTCGAGCCGCTCGTCGTCGCAATCGAGGAAGACGATGTGGAGATCGAGCTTGCGCTCGGCGGCGAGGCGGTCGAGTGCCTGAACGAGAGCCGGAACCGCGAAGTCGCGCGTGCGCACATCGACGCCGACGGCGAGCGGCAGATGGGTCGAGGATGGCGCCACCAGATTGGGCAAAAGCGTCAGCGGCAAATTGTCGACCGCCTCATAGCCCATATCCTCGAGTGCCTTGAGCGCCGTGGAGCGTCCCGCGCCGGACATGCCGGTGATCACCAGCAGCCGCTCGGCCGCGCCGGCGCCCGGATCGGTCATCGCGCCACCAGCGGCGCCGCGCGCAGCGCGAGGCGCAGCTTCGCCGCGACCGAGGCCTCGAAGGGCGCAAGCGCAAGCAGCGGCACGCTGCGGCCGAGGAGAACGCAGGCCGAGGGCTCGGGCATGCGCTCGACCGCGGCCGAAGGCACGAGATCGACGACCATGCGCAAAGGGGCGGCGGCAACGCTCGGGACCCGCACCAAGCCGAGCCCGCGCACCTCGATCTGGCCGGCGATCGTCGCCGGCGCGGTCATCGAGATGTCGCCGCCATCGAGGCTGAGTTCCGTCTGATCGTCGGCGACCAGCCGGGCGCCTTGATCGATGAGCCGCAAGGCAAGGTCGGATTTCCCGCAGCCGGAGGGTCCGCGCAGCAAAACACCCTCGCCATCGAGCGCCACCGACGTTCCATGGACCCGGATCATGGCCGCTCTAGTGCGCCGCTCTTTAGTCAAAGTCAATCTGTTTGGCACTGCAGCATCGGGCAAAAAACCGCCGTTAATCACATAGTTGGCAGGCGGACGCGATGAGTCCAAGGATTCAGCGGCTTTAGCCCCGGTTCTTGATATTCCCGCAAGACTAGTTTTGTTGCTCTAGACTCAACCAGAGAAATTCTCGCGCGGCAGCTCGATGGTGAAGCAGGCGCCGAGAACCGCGCCGGTCGCATCGGCGATGTTGGCCGCCCGGATGCTGCCGTGATGCGCCTCGACGATTTGCTTCGAAATCGCGAGCCCCAATCCCGAATGCTGGCCGAAGGCCTCGCCCACCGGACGCTCGGTGTAGAAGCGGCTGAAAATCTCGACAAGCTTGCCTTCTGGCAAACCCGGCCCCTCGTCCTCGACCGTCACCCGCACGACGTCGCCGAGGCTGCGCGCGCGCACCGTGATCGTGCCGCCCGGAGGGCTGAAGGAAATCGCGTTGTCGAGCAGATTGCGGAAAACGCGCACGAGTTGGCTCTCCGCACCGAAGACGGCGAGCGCTCCGCGCCGCTCATCGGGCAAATCGAGCGCCAGCTGCGGCACCGGTCCCGGCCCGTCGCGATACATGTCGATGAGGGTTTTGAGCAGCCGGTCGAGCGGGATGAGCGCCGTCTCGTCGCGCGACAGCTCGGCATCGAGCCGCGAGGCGTTGGAGATGTCGGTGATCAGCCGGTCGAGCCGGTGCACATCTTCGAGCACCACGCGCATGAGCCGGCGCTGTTTCTCGGGATCGTCCACCCGGGCCGCGGTCTCGACCGCGCTGCGCAACGAGGTCAGCGGATTCTTGATCTCGTGCGCGACATCGGCGGCGAAATGCTCGATCGCATCCATGCGCTGCCACAACGCGCTGGTCATCTCGCGCAGCGCGCCGGAGAGCTCGCCGATCTCGTCGCCGCGTTGGGTGAAATCGGGGATGACGACCTTGCGGCCGGAGCCACGCCGCACCCGCTCGGCCGCCGCGGCGAGCCGGCGGACCGGCCGGGCAATGGTGCCGGCGAGATAGATCGACAGCAGCACGGTGAGGGCGAGGGCGACGCCGAACAGCTTGATGATCGCAAAGCGGACGTTGCGGACGGTCTGCTCGATCCCCGACTCGTCGTTCGACAGCACGACGACGCCGAGGATTTGCTTGTAATACTGGACCGGCGCCGCCGCCATCAGGATGAGCTTGGGCCCGGCGCCGCGCGCGCCCCCCGAAACCTCGCCGAGAAAGGCGCGGATCACCAGCGGATCGTCGGCAATGTTGCGCGTGACGACGACGAGATGCGGCGCCTCCGACCAGGGCGAATGCGCGACCAGCCAATCGTAGAAGCCGGTGACGAGGCGATGGATCGTGCTGCCGGATTCGGGCGGCGCCAGCTTGTCGATCTGCACCGCCGCGCCGGCGTTCCCCAACACGGCGGTGTCGGCGATCAGCGCGCCCTTGGCATCGAGCAGCTGCGCGCGCGTCTTGGTCGGCTCGACCAGGCGCCGCATCATGTCGCGCGCGAGCGGCGTGACGAGTTGTATGCCGTTGCCGAGCGCGTCGGTGGTCGCGCCCTCGCCGACCGCGCCGGCGAAGACCTGCGCCTGGGTTTGGAGCGATTGCAGCTCGGCGGAGATGAGGCTCTGCCGATACTCGCCGAGAAACAAGAGCCCGCCGCCCAATAGCGCGAGCGCCAGGACATTGATCGCGAGAATTCGCCAGGTCAGCAGCGAGAGACGGCGGCGCCGCGCGCGGCGCCGCGTCGTCTGCTCGCCCGCCGCGCGCGCCGGCGCTTGGGACGGGGCGGCGTCAGTCGTCGCGGTAGCGATATCCAACGCCATAGAGCGTCTCGATCTGCGCGAAGTCGGAGTCGGCGGCTTTGAATTTCTTGCGTAGGCGTTTCACATGGCTGTCGATAGTGCGATCATCGACATAGATGTGCTCGCCATAGGCGCTGTCCATCAGCTGATCCCGGCTCTTCACATGCCCGGGCCGCAGCGCCAAGGATTTCAGCAGCAGGAACTCCGTCACCGTGAGATCGACGTTCTCGCCTTTCCAGGTGCATTGATGACGCGCCGGATCGAGCCGCAGATTGCCGCGCTGGATCGCCGGCTCGGCATCGCCCCCCGTGCCGCGCGCGAGCTCGCCCCGGCGCAAGAGCGTGCGAATGCGTTCGATCAGCAGACGCTGCGAGAAGGGCTTCTTGATGTAATCGTCGGCGCCCATGCGCAGGCCGAGCACCTCGTCCACCTCGTCGTCCTTCGAGGTGAGGAAGATGACCGGCACCGCGCTGTCCTTGCGCAAATGGCCGAGCAGCTCCATGCCGTCCATGCGCGGCATCTTAATGTCGAGGATCGCGAGATCGACCGGCTGCGCCGTCAGCCCCTTCAGCGCCTCGGCGCCGTCGGTGTAGCTGCGCACCGCGAAGCCTTCCGCCTCGAGCGCCATGGTAATCGAAGTGAGGATGTTGCGGTCGTCATCGACCAGCGCAATGGTACTCGGCATGAAAGATACCTCTAACGATGCTTCGTCGAGCTTTCAACTTCGAGCCGCACTATGGCGGCTTTATGGCGCAAGCGCGGCGGCAGCGCGTCGCTAAACTATAATTATATTATATATTACTTCGCCTCGAATGGGAGAGCGTGGACGATCGCCCGATGAGCCGCGCAACGCAACCGCAACAGCCCCGCAACAATCCGGGTGCCCAGGCGCGCGGCTTGATGCGCCGCTGCGAGCGCGCCGCGCTGGCGACGGCGTTAACCACCCCGTCCGGTATTTGGCCCTATGGCTCGCTCGTGCTTGCCGCCTGCGAGCAGGATGGCAGCCCGCTCTTGCTGCTCTCGGCGCTTGCCGAGCATACCAAGAACCTCGCGCGCGACGCCAACGCCTCGCTGCTGTTCGACGGCACCTCGGGGCACGACGATCCGCTGACCGGCGCGCGCGCCACCGTGCTCGGCACGCTCGCGCCGGTTGCGGATGCGCAGAGCCGCGAGCGCTTCCTGCGCCGCCATCCTTCGGCGCGCGCCTATGCCGGTTTCGCGGATTTCCAGCTGTTTCGCATGAGCGTTACGCGCGCCCACCTCGTCGCGGGATTCGGCCGGATCGACTGGATCGAGGCCACGGACCTGCTGTTCGCTGCGGAGACGAGCTGGCTGCGCGAGGCCGAGCACGAGATTCTCGAGCATATGAATCGCGACCATGCGGCAGCGGTCGAGCTCTATGCCGCGCGTCTCCTCGGCTTGCCAGGGACGGGATGGCAGATCACCGGCGTCGATCCCGAAGGTTTTGATTTGCGCCGCGGCGGCGCCGTCGCCCGGCTCGATTTCCCGGCGTCCGCCGCCGATCTTTCCGCAGTGCAAAAATCCTTTGCTGCACTTGCTCAGTCGGCGCGACATCGCGACGCACCACCCCAGTCTTAAGGGGCTAAGAGCGTTGCGCGAGCCGGCTTGCGGCGATAACGTAATTGCAGACGGTCGAGCGAGCGATCGCGCCGCCGCGTTTTTACCGGCGGTGGTCGCGCGGAATACCCAAAATCAGCCTGGAGGTCGCGCCGTGCTTGCCACTTTTGCTGCTACCGGTTTCGCCGGCGGCGTCGTTGGTCAGTTCTCCTTCAGCATGGCAGGTCGTGCATGAGCGGTTCGGCACCCACACGCAACAAGAAGCTTCTGGCATGGGTCGAGGAAATTGCGGCGAAGTGCCAGCCCGATTCGATCCATTGGTGCGACGGATCGGCGGCGGAAGCCGAAGAGCTCTATGCGCAAATGGTCGCGCAGGGCATGCTCATCAAGCTCAATCCCGCCAAGCGCCCCAATTCCTATCTCGCGCGCTCGGATGCGGGCGACGTCGCACGGGTCGAGAACCGCACCTTCATCTGCTCGAAGCGCAAGGAGGATGCGGGCCCCACCAACAATTGGGTCGATCCGAGCGAGATGCACGCGACGCTCGACGGGTTGTTCGAAGGCGCGATGCGCGGCCGCACGATGTATGTCATTCCTTTCAGCATGGGGCCGCTCGGCTCGCCGATCTCGCATATCGGCGTGCAGATCTCGGATTCGCCCTATGTCGTCGTCAACATGCGAATGATGACGCGCGTCGGGCAGAAGGTGCTCGAGTTGCTCGGCGACGGCGAGTTCGTCCCTTGCCTTCATTCCGTCGGCGCGCCCCTGGCGCCCGGCCAGAAAGACGTGCCCTGGCCGTGCAACGCACAGCACAAATACATCGTGCAGTTCCCTGAAGAGCACACGATCATGTCCTACGGCTCGGGATATGGCGGCAACGCGCTCCTCGGCAAGAAGTGCTTCTCGCTGCGCATCGCCTCTGTCCTCGGCCGCGAGCAAGGCTGGCTCGCCGAGCACATGCTGATTCTCGGCATAGAAAACCCTCACGGCGAAAAGACCTATGTTGCGGCGGCGTTCCCCTCGGCTTGCGGCAAGACCAATCTCGCGATGCTGGTGCCGCCGCAGGGCTTCGATGGCTGGAAGGTTCGCACGATCGGCGACGACATCGCCTGGATCAAGCCGGCGCCGGATGGCACGCTGCGCGCGATCAATCCCGAGGCCGGCTTCTTCGGCGTCGCGCCCGGCACCAGCACGAAGACCAATCCCAACGCGCTCGCGACTTTGGATCACGACGTCATCTTCACCAATGTCGCGCTGACCGATGATGGCGATGTGTGGTGGGAAGGCCTGACCGAGCAGCCGCCCAAGCATCTCATCGATTGGCAGGGCAAGGATTGGACACCCGAGAGCGGGCGCAAGGCCGCGCATCCCAATTCGCGCTTCACCGTCTGGGCCGGGCAATGCCCGAGCATCGACCCGGCATGGGAGGATCCTGCCGGCGTGCCGATCTCGGCCTTTATCTTCGGCGGCCGTTTGTCGAAGACCTTCCCGCTCGTCTTCGAATCCTTCAACTGGAAACACGGCGTCTATCTCGCCGCGACGATGGGCTCGGAAGCGACCGCGGCAGCCGACAATCAGGCGGCGATCCGGCGCGATCCTTTCGCGATGCTGCCCTTCTGCGGCTACAACATGGCCGATTACTGGAACCACTGGCTGTCGATGGAGCGGCGCATCAAGAAGCTGCCGCGCATCTATCGCGTGAACTGGTTCCGGAAGGACGAGTCCGGCAAGTTCGCCTGGCCGGGCTTCGGCGACAATATGCGCGTGCTGCAATGGATCGTCGATCGCATCCATGGCCGCGCGCAAAAGCCGGTCGAGAGCCCGTTCGGCCTTATGCCGCAATACCAGGACCTCAACTGGACGGGCCTGCCTTTCCCCCAGGACCGCTTCGCCAAGATCATGTCGGTCAATCCCGCCGAAGCGCGAAGCGAGGCAATCGAGCAGCAGGAATTGTTCGGTCGCTTCGGGCGCCACCTTCCCCGCGAGCTCGAGGAAGAGCGCCAGGCCTTGCTGCAGCGTATCGAATCGACAGAGCGCGTTGCCGCGAAATAGCGGCGCTGCCGCGTCGGCCGGGTTAGTGCGCTTCCTCCCAGTTGCTGGCGGCGCCGGTCTCGACCACCAGCGGAACCGATAGCGTCAGCACCGGCGCGCAGGCGCCTTCCATGATTGTTTTGGCGAGTTCGCGCGTCGCCTCGACTTCTTGCTCGGGCGCTTCGAAGACCAGCTCGTCATGCACCTGCAGCAGCATGCGCGCCTTCAATCCGGCATCGCTCAGCGCGCCCGGCATGCGCCGCATCGCGCGCTTGATGATATCGGCGGCCGAGCCCTGCAAGGGCGCGTTGATCGCCGCGCGCTCGGAAAAGCCGCGCCGCGCCGGATTGGCGTCCTTGATCCCGGGGATGTGCACCCGCCGCCCGAACAGGGTTTCGACATAGCCGCGCTCGCGCGCCCGCTGCTTCATCCGCTCCATGTAGTCGCGGATGCCGGGGAAGCGCTGGAAGTAGCGCTTGATGTAATCCGCCGCCTCGCCCTGCGGCACGCCCAGCTGCTGGCCCAAGCCGAACGCGCTGATGCCGTAGATGATGCCGAAATTGATCGCTTTGGCGCGCCGGCGCGTCTCCCCGTCCATCTTCGCCATCGGCACGCCGAAGACCTCGCTCGCCGTCATCGCATGAATATCGGCGCCGGCGCGGAACGCCTCTTTCAGCGCGTCGATGCCGGCGACATGCGCCGCGAGCCGCAGCTCGATCTGGCTGTAGTCCGCGGATACGAGACGATGGCCCGGCGCGGCGACAAAGGCGCGGCGGATCTTGCGGCCTTCCTCGGTGCGGATCGGGATGTTCTGGAGGTTGGGATCGTTCGAGGAGAGGCGCCCGGTCGCGGCGCCGGTCAGCGAGAAGCTCGTATGCACGCGCTCGCTTTGCGGATTGATCTCCCCGATCAGCGCGTCGGTATAGGTGCTTTTGAGCTTTGAGAATTGCCGCCAGTCGAGCACGCGCGCCGGCAGGTCATGGCTGAGCGCGAGCTCTTCGAGAATTCCCGCATCGGTGCCGTAGGCGCCGGTCTTCATCTTCCGTCCGCCGGGGAGCTTGAGCTCGTCGAACAGCACCTCGCCCAATTGCTTGGGCGAGCCGATGTTGAAGGGATGGCCCGCGAGCTTGTGGATCTCGCCTTCCAATTCGCCGATGCGGCGGGCGAAATCGCGCGACAAGCGCTCGAGCTCGGCGCGGTCGACGCGAATGCCCGCGGCTTCCATCGCGGCGACCACCGCGACGAGCGGGCGCTCGATCGTCTCGTAGAAGGCGAGCATGTGCTCGGCGATCAGCCGGGGCTTCAACAGCCGGTGAAGGCGGAGCGCGTAATCGGCGTTCTCGGCCGCATAGTCGCGCGCCTTCTCGAGCGGCGCCGCGGCGAAGCCGATATGGTTTCGTCCCGAGCCCGCCACATCCTTGTATTTGACGGTCTCGTGGCCGAAATGGAGCTGCGCCAACTCCTCGAGGCTGTGGCCATGCGCTCCGGCCTCCAGCACGAAGGACATCAGCATTGCGCAATCGATCGGGCCGAGCGCGATGCCGGAATTGGCGAAAGCCGCGATGTCCTCTTTGATGTTGTGGCCGATCTTCAAGACGCCCGCCTCTTCGAGGAGCGGCTGCAAGCGGCGCAGCGCCTCCTCGCGGGTGATTTGCTTGGGCGCCGGGGCGGAGGGACCGGCGAGGGCGAGCCCATCGCCTTGTCCCGCGCTCTCCGGCGCGCAATGGCCGAGCGGGATGTAGCACGCCTCGCCCGGCGCAAGCGCCAGCGAAATGCCGAGGATCGCGCCGCGCGCGCGATCGGGCGAGCTGGTCTCGGCATGGATCGCCACCGCGCCTTGCGCGCGCGCCGCATCGATCCAGCGATCGAGGGTCGCGGCGTCCTGGACGAGCTCATAGCGCCGCACCGCATCGGCCAAAGCGACCGAGGGATGCACCGCGGGCGTCTCGGCGTCGGCGGAGGGGCTTGCCGCGCCGCCGGTCAAGCGCGGCTGCAGCCGCGCCAGCAGCGAGCGGAAATTCTGTTCCTGGAGAAACGCCGTGACTTTCGCCGCATCGAGCGGCCGCACCGCCAAATCGTCGATCGGGCAAGGCAGCGGCACGTGATCGTCGAGCGTCACCAGCTTCTTCGAGAGGCGCGCCTCCTCGGCATGATCGATCAAGGTCTGGCGGCGCTTGGGCTGCTTGATCTCGCCCGCGCGCGCCAGCAGGGTTTCGACATCGCCGTAAGCAGTAATGAGCTCGGCCGCGGTCTTGGCGCCGATGCCCGGCACGCCCGGCACATTGTCGACGCTGTCGCCGATCAGCGCCTGCACCTCGATCACCTTGTCCGGGCCGACGCCGAATTTCTCGCGTACCTCGGCTTCGCCGATCGGCTTCATCTTGATCGGATCGAGCATCGCAATCCGATCGGAGATCAGCTGCATCATATCCTTGTCGGATGACACGATCGTGACGGTCGCGCCGCGCGCCGCGCCCTCGCGGGCATAAGTCGCGATCAGGTCGTCGGCCTCGTAATCCGGCTGCTCGATGCGGCAGATGCTGAGCGCGTCGGTCGCGGCGCGCACCAGCTTGAATTGCGGCACGAGATCGGGCGGTAGCTCGGGGCGATTGGCCTTGTATTGGTCATAGAGGCGGTTGCGGAAGGTCGTCGCCGCGCTGTCGAAGACGACGGCGATATGGTCGGCGTCGGTGTCCTGCAACAGCTTCAACAGCATGTTGGTGAAGCCCAGCACTGCGCCGACCGGCGTGCCGTCGGGCCGCGTCAGCGGCGGCAGCGCGTGATAGGCGCGGAAGATGAACCCCGAGCCGTCGATCAAATAAACGTGCTTGGGCGCGCTCAAGACTCAGGGCGCCGGAGGACGCGGCGTGGTCCCGCTCTGCGGCGCGGCGCCGCGGATGAAAAGCCGCGAGCAATAGGGGCATTCGACCTTTCCCTCGGCCGAAAGATTGAGGTAGACGAGGGGATGCCCCAAAGGCCCGCCGCCGCCATTGCACGCGACAACATTCTCCGCCACATAGATCGTCTCGAAAGGCTGCATCGCTCGTTGACCTCACTGCCGCGCGGATGATACCCCTTGCCCCGACACAATCAATGACGACCTCTGCGCAGTCTCAAACGGCCTCGCCGCGCGCCGCCGGCGACAGCACGGCGCTGCCCGATCATGCGGTCGAGATCGCCGGGCTGACGAAAATCTATGGGCGCGCCGCCTCGGGCGCCAAGGCGCTCGATGGGATCGATCTCGCGATCCCGCGCGGCTCGATCTTCGGCCTGCTCGGCCCCAACGGCGCCGGCAAATCGACGCTCATCAACATCCTCGCGGGGCTCGTCATCAAGACCGCGGGCACGGTGCGGATTTGGGGCATCGATGTCGACCGCGCGCCGCGCCAATCGCGGGCGGCGATCGGCATCGTGCCGCAGGAGATCACGCTCGACTTCTTTTTCACGCCGCGCGAGCTCCTGGAGATGCAGGCGGGCTTTTACGGCGTGCCGAAGCGCGAACGCCGCACCGCCGCCATTCTCGAGATGGTGGCGCTGACCGAGAAGGCCAATGTCGCGGCGCGGACGCTGTCGGGCGGGATGCGGCGGCGCCTCATGGTGGCGAAGGCCATGGTGCATAACCCGCCGGTGCTGGTGCTCGACGAGCCGACCGCCGGCGTCGATGTCGAGCTGCGCCGCCAGCTCTGGAACATGATCCGCGATCTCCAGTCGCGCGGCGTGACGATCCTCCTCACCACCCATTATCTCGAGGAGGCCGAGGAGCTCTGCGACCGCATCGCCATCATCCACCACGGCCGGCTCGCCGCCTGCGACACCAAGGACGCGCTGCTGCGCCGGGTCGACGACAAGAACATGAGCCTCGCGCTCGTCGAGCCGATCGAGACCCTGCCGCCGGCGCTCGCGCCGCTGGGCCTCACCGTAGCAGCGCCGGGGCGCCTTGCCCTGCGCTATACCCCGAGCCGCACCGAATTGGCCGGCGTCTTCGAGGCGATCTCGGCCGCCGGCCTCACGATCCGCGACGTCACCAGCCAAGAAACCGATCTCGAAGACATTTTCCTGCAGTTGACGCGCGCGCCCGGCCCGGAGCGATGATGCGCGCTCTTCGCGCTCTCCTCGCCGCGGCGGCGCTTTTTTTGGTCCTGGCATCCTGTGCCGCACCCGATCCTTTCGACCGCATGAGCACCACCGCCACCGCGCCGCATCTGACGGCCAGCGACTTCGTCACCGATGACGGCACGCGGCTGCCGATGCGCCGCTGGCTGCCCGACGGGCCGATCAAGGCGATCATCGTCGGGGTGCACGGCTTCAACGATTATTCGCACGCCTTTGCACTGCCGGGCGAAGCCTGGGCGAAGCGCGGCATCGCCACCTTCGCTTACGACCAGCGCGGCTTCGGCGCGGCGCCCTATCCCGGCGCCTGGCCCGGCACCTATCTGCTCGATTCGGACCTCGCCGCCGTCACCCGCCATCTCCACGCGCGCTATCCCGGCATTCCGCTCTATCTCCTTGGCGAGAGCATGGGCGGCGCGGTGGTGATCACCTCCGTCGCGGGGGTCGCGGGCGCGGAGCGGCCGCAAGCGGACGGCATCATCCTGGCCGCGCCGGCGATCTGGGGACGCCAAACCCTCAATGTCTTTGCCCAGGCCGCGCTCTGGACCTTGGACCACGTCGCGCCAGGTCTGACCTTCACCGGTGAAAGCCTGCACATCGTGCCCTGCGACAATATCGAGATCATGCGCGAGCTGTCGCGCGACCCGCTGGTGATCAAGAAAACCCGCGTCGCGACCATCGCCGGCCTGGTCGATTTGATGAGCGCGGCCTATGCCGCGGCGCCGCGGCTGAAAGAGCCCATGCTGCTGCTCTATGGCGCCCATGACGAGGTGGTGCCGTCCGGCCCGATGAAGAAATTCATCGCGCGCTTGCCGCCGGTTCCGGATGGGAAGCGCGTGCTCGCCTATTACCCGGACGGCTATCACATGCTGATGCGCGACCTCGACGGCGCCACCGTCGACCGCGATGTCGCGAGCTGGATCTTGTCGCCCAAGGCGCCGCTGCCTTCGCGCGCCGATCGCCAGGCGCAGGCAGCGCTGGTGCCCGAGACCGAACGCGGGGCATCGGCCACGGTCGGCGATTTGCTTTAGCGCGCGGAATGCGGATGATCGGCTCGGGGAAAGAAACCGCTGGAGGCTTGAAGTGACGACGCTGCTGCCGACGACGCTCGTGGGGAGCTATCCGCAGCCCGACTGGCTGATCGACCGCCAGCGGCTGAGCGCGGTTGCGCCGCCGCGCGTGCGGTTTCGCGATGTGTGGCGCATCGCACCCGAATTCCTCGACGAGGCGCAGGACGATGCGACGCTGTTGGCGATCCGCGACCAGGAGCGCGCCGGCATCGATATCGTCACCGATGGCGAGATGCGCCGCGAGAGCTATTCCAACCGCTTTGCCACGGCGCTCGAGGGCGTCGATATCGACAATCCCGGACAGGCGCCGACGCGCACGCCCGGCCGCACCCAGCCGGTGCCGCGCATTGTCGGCCGCATCCGCCGCAAGCATGCGGTCGAGGCGCGCGATGTGCGCTTTCTGCGCGCCAATACCGAGCGCCGGATCAAGATCACCGTGCCCGGCCCCTTCACCATGGCGATGCAAGCGCAGGACGACCACTACAAGGATGAGACCGCCCTGGCGATGGACTACGCCGCGGCGGTCAACGAGGAGATTCGCGATCTCTTCGCGGCCGGCGCCGATATCGTCCAGATCGACGAGCCTTATATGCAGGCGCGGCCCGACAAGGCGGCCCAATTCGGCGTCGCGGCGCTCAACCGCGCGCTGCAAGGGGCGGCGGGCGAAACCGTCGTCCATCTCTGCTTCGGCTATGCCGCCTTCGTCAAGCAGCGTCCCTCGGGCTATTCCTTTCTGCCCGAGCTCGAGCAATCGGCGGCGCAGCAAATTTCGATCGAGACCGCGCAATCGAAGCTCGATTGCGCCGTGCTGGAGCGCCTGCCGAGCAAGCGCATCATGCTGGGCGTGATCGATCTCGCCGATCTCAGCATCGAGCCGCCGGCGCTGGTCGCCGAGCGCATTCGGCGCGCGCTGCCGCATGTCGCGGCCGAGCGGCTGGTGATCGCGCCGGATTGCGGCATGAAATACCTGCCGCGAGAGGTAGCCTTCGGCAAGCTCAAGGCGATGGTCGAGGGAACGAAGATCGTCCGCCGCGAGCTCGGCGGCTGACGCGGCTGCGTCAAGTCACGCGATAGAGATGGTCGCGGCTGTCGCGCACGGTTTCGGCCGGCGCGATCAGCTCCCAGCCGGGCAAATCGAGCTGCGCTTCGGCGATGACCACCGCACCGGGTCGCAGCATTGGCGCGGCAAGCGGCGCGAGCTCCGCCGCAAGGCGGGGCGAGAGCACGTTCAAATGCGCGAGCGCCGCCTCGCGCGGGCAGCGATCCCAGGCTTGCGGCAGCGTGTCCCGCGGATCGCCGAGCACGCGCTGCGCTGCCGCCGGCAGCGCCTCGGCCGAGACCGCGATCTGGCGATCGAACACGATGATCTCGCGGCGGCGCAAAATCTCGCGCAGATGATCATAGGCGGCGCCGTCGCCCCAGCCGATCTGCAAAGCGGGTCCCGGCAATTGCGTGACCATTGCCGCTGCCCGCTCGAGACTCGCGCGCTGCGCCATCAGGCGCCGGATCAGAGTGTCGAGCGCGCTCAATCTAAGGCACCAGCCGGTAGCCGCCCGGCTCGGTCACGAGAATCTCGGCCTTGCCGGGATCGCGCTCGATCTTTTGCCGCAGCCGATAGACATGGGTTTCAAGCGTGTGCGTCGTGACGCCCGAATTGTAGCCCCAGACCTCGTTCAAGAGCACGTCGCGGCCGATGATCTTGTCGCCGGCGCGGTAGAGATATTTGAGGATCGCGGTCTCTTTCTCGGTCAAGCGCACCTTCTTGCGCTTGGTGTCGTCGATGAGGGTCTTGGCGCTCGGGCGGAACGTGTAAGGACCGATGGTGAAGACCGCGTCTTCCGACAGCTCGTGCTGGCGCAGCTGCGCGCGCAGGCGCGCCAGCAGCACGTTCAGCCGGAACGGCTTGGTGATGTAGTCATTGGCGCCGCTGTCGAGGCCCAAGATCATATCGGCCTCGCCGTCGGCGCCCGTGAGCATCAGGATCGGCGAGCGAATTCCGGCGCGCCGCATGACGCGGCAGAGCTCGCGCCCGTCGAGGTCGGGCAAACCGACATCGAGCAGGATCGCGTCGAAATACTGCGCCTTCGCCATGTCGAGCGCTTCGGTGCCATTGGCCGCTTCGGCGGCGAGGAATTCCTCATGGAGCTGCAGCTGCTCGGCAAGCGAGCGGCGCAGCGCGGCGTCATCATCGACGATCAGGATCTTGTGGCCGGCCGCCATGCGCGTTCCCGTTCCTGTCCCGGATTGTCCGGCTTCATCCTCGACATGCGTCCTCTGCTTCTCGCTTGCACGCGCCGTTTCGCGACGATCTAGAGCTGAACTTCGACGCCCTTCCAGAAGGCGATGTAGTCCTTGATCTGCGCTGCCGCCGGCTTCGGCTCGGGATAATACCAAGCTGCGTCCTTGTTCTCGGCGCCATCGATCGCGACGCTGTAATAATGCGCCGTGCCTTTCCAATGGCATTGCGTGGTGGTCGCGCTGTCCTTGAAGAAGCGCCGATCGATCGTGTCCGGCGGGAAATAGACATTCCCTTCGACCATCTCGTAACGCGGACTGTCGGCAAGAACCCGTCCCTTCCAGATTGCTTTCGCCATCACCTGCCTCCTCGGTTGCGCGCAGCGATCTTGGCGGTCTTGCCGGGCAAAGCCAAGATGTCGCGATGTCCGATTGCGAGTTTGAGCCTACCATTGTCGAGGAGCTGCCGTCGCCCGGTCTCCCACCCCTCGATCACGGATTTGTCGAGGGGCCGCGCCGCTGCAGCCGCCTCGGCCTCGCCCGCGATCAATTCGGCGAGAAGCATGGCGTCTCCAGCGCCGAGGCGCCAATCGCTGGCGGCTTGCTCGACCTCGAAGCCTCGCGCCGACAGGGCGCGCGCGAGCACCGCGGGCGCGCCACCACCCAACGCCGCGCCGAAGCCCTTATCGCTGCCCTGATGGAGGCGGAATCCCGCCGCGACCTGTTCGTCTCCGGAGAGGGGCGGCTCCCAAAGTCGCTGGCCATCGGCCGTCAGCATCGCGAAAAGCGGCAGGCCCCGACGCTCAAGCCAGGCAACGAGACGCTCGACCCAGTCCGCCGAGACGAGATCGAACAGCGCCGAAGCCGTGACGCCATCCGCCTCTAAGGTCTCGAGCACTGCCCAATCCCGCGCCAGATCGAGCGCCCGGCCGGTCACCTGCCAGCACGCCGCGCCGGCGGTGAGGGTGATCCGCCCGCCCCCCGCGAGGATCGGATAGCCCTGGCGCCGCGCCCAGAGCGTCATTTCCTCGACCTGCGCGGCGAGTAGGCTCGGATCGTGATCGAGCAGCAGCCAATCTTGATCGCCGCCGAGCCGCGGCATCAGCGCCCGGCAGGTGGCGGCGGTTCCGGCGCCGAGATCGATCAGTCGCAAGGCTTTGCCCGGCCGGCGCGGCAGCGCGGCGGCAAAGCGCCGCGCAAGGCCCGGATCGCGTGCCGCGAGATCGGCGCTCTCGCGCAGTCTCAGCCAATCCCGCGAGAAGCCGGTCATCGCAGGAGACGCGCAACGCCGTTGCGCCAGCGCGTCACTGCCTCATCCCAATCGGGCAGCGCCCGACCCGCGGCAGCGGCGCCCGCTGCGAGGCGCGCGCGCAGTGCGGGCTCCTCGATCAAGCGCGACAGCGCCTCGGCCAAAGCGTCCGCATCGCCCGGCGCAACGAGAATGCCGGCCGCTTCCGGCACGGTCGTGGGAATGGCGCCGGCGCTGGTCGCGAGGATGGGCAGCCCATGCGCCATCGCCTCGGCGAGCGCCATGCCATAGCCCTCATGGAAGGAGGGCAGCACGAAAAGATCGGCCGCCGCGTAAGCCTCGTCCAACGCCTCGGGCGGGATCTCGTCCTGGAGCGTCACGCGCTCTGCCAAGCCCTGCGCCGCGATCGCTTGGCGCAGCGATGCGACATAGGCAGGATCGCGCTGCAGGCTGCCGATGCAGCGCAGCCGCCAATCCTTGCGCGGCAGCCGCGCCAACGCCTCGATCAGGACGAGATGACCCTTGCGCGGCGTCGCGGTGGCAACGGTCAGCAGCCGCAACGCATCGCCCGGCGCGGCGGCAGACCGCGCCCGCGCCGGCTTTGCCGTTCCGGGCGGCGCCACCGCGAGCCGTGCCGGCGCAACGCCGTAAGCCGCAACCGCCTGCGCCGTCGCATCGCTCGGGCAGATCACGCCGCGGCAGCGCGGCAACAGTGACGCCTCGATGCCGCGGAATCGCGCGCGCGCCCGCTCGTCGAGCCCGGTCTCGTCGGCGAGCGGATGATGCACCCAGGCAATGAGCCGCAGCCGCGCAGCTTCGGCGGCGAGGCAGGCCTCGAACCCCGCCAAAGCCAGACCGTCGATGACGACCGCTTCGCCGCCGCCCGTGCCACCGAGCGCCGCCGCCGCGGCATCGCGCGCCTCGCCATCGGCATCCGGAAAGCATCCGTCGAGCTCGGTCACGGCGACGACATCGCCCCGTGCGCGTAGCCCGTCGACGATGCGGCGAGCGAAGAGATAACCGCCCGTGAGCTGGTCGAGCGAGCCCGGCACCAGCAGGGCGAGCCTCACCCCAAGGGCCCCTCGAAAGCCGCCCAGGCGATCGGCGATTCGCGCAAGACGACGCGCAACGCGGCGAGGTTTCCTGCGACGCCCGGGCCGAGAGCGCCGGCGGCGATGCGCGCCGCGAGGCGACGGTGAATTTCGCCGGCGAGAAATTCCGTCGTCGTGTTGCGGCCGCGAAAATCGGCGACATCGTCGAGATTGCGATAATCGAGCTCGCGCAGCACCGCCTTCAGCGTCTCGAGCGCCTTGCCGATATCGCAGACAAGCCCATCGGCATCGAGCTCGCGGCGCCGGAATTCGGCCTCGACCGCGTAGGTCGCGCCGTGCAGCCGCTGCGCCGGACCGAAAATCTCGCCGACGAAACTATGGGCGATCATGATGTGATCGCTGACCGCTACGCTGTACATGTCGCCCTCGCTGCTGCGCTTGCTCGACCCGCTCAAGAATAGCGCACGAGCTGGCACAGCGCGCCTTGGGGCTCGGCCGCCAGCCGCGCCATCGCCTCCGGCAGATCTTCGAACCGGCATTCGCCGCTGATCATCCGGTCATAGACGGGATCGGCGAGCAGCGCCAAAGCGAGAGCGAGACGATCGCGCCGGCTGCGCCGCGCCCGCCGTGCCGGCGCGACCTCGCCCACCTGCGAGGATTGGAGGCGAATACGCCGGCTGTGAAACGCCTCGCCCAACGGCGCTGCGACCGGCTTGTCGCCATACCAGGACAGCTCCAGCACCGTTGCCTCGAAACCGGCGAGGCGCAAGGCGGTGGCGAGTCCAGCTTCGCTGCCGCTGGCATGGATCACCAGATCGCAATCGCCCGACGCGTCCTCGGGCCGGGCAAAGCGGCAGCCCAAAGCCGCCGCGAGCGGCGAGCGGCGCGGATCGATGTCGATGAGCTCGACCTGGCTTGCCGGCAGCCGCGCCGCGAGCGATGCGACGAGACATCCGACCGTACCGGCACCGATAATCGCGATGCGGTCGCCCAAGCGCGGTCCCGCATCCCAGAGCGCGTTGACCGCGGTCTCCATATTGGCGGCGAGCACGGCGCGCTCGCTCGGCACCGCATCGGGAACGGGGATGACGCTCGCCTCGGGCACGATGTAGCGGTCTTGATGCGGATAGAGGCAGAAGACGCGGCGACCGAGCAGCGCCGCCGCACCGGCTTCGACGATGCCGACCGAGGCATAGCCGTATTTGAGCGGCGCCGGGAATGCGCCATCCTGAAAGGGACAGCGCATCGTCTCGTATTGGCTCGGCGGAACCCGCCCCTGAAACACCAGCGCCTCGGTGCCGCGGCTGATGCCGCTGGCGAGGCTGCGGATCAGCAGTTCGCCATCGCCGGGCGCGGCAAGGCTCGCGCGGCGGATTTCGCCGCGGCCCGGGGCGGCCAGCCAGAAAGCGCGGGTGTCACTCCCCATCCCGGCTCTCGAAGATGCACTCGAAGAGCACATCCTCGCCGAGACCGATGCGGCGCACTTCCGGGCGCAAGCCCTGCCGCGGCAGGGTGATCTCGGGCAAGGTGAGGCTGGGCCGGCCCGAGCCGAGGATCACCGGCGCCACGGTCAATTGCAGCCGGTCGAGACAGCCGGCGCGCAGGAAATGCGAGATCGTGACCCCGCCGCCCTCGATGAACAGCCAATGCAGCCCCCGGGCCGCCAAAGCCTCGCGAATCGCCAGCGGCGCGATCACCCCGCCATAACGCGGCAGGCGCAGCACTTCGACGAAGCCGAGGCGCGAACCGGCCGGCCCATCCGCCGCCGCGATGACGAGCGTCGGCGTGCTCGCATCGGTAAAAACTTTGTGATGCGGGCCGAGCTTCAGGTCGGGATCGATGACCACGCGGACCGGATGCTCGCCCGCGCAGCGCCGCACCGTCAGGAGCGGATCGTCGTTATGGATCGTGTCCGCGCCGACGATCACGGCATCGGCCAAGGCGCGCAGGCAGTGTGTGTGATGGAGGTCGTTCTCGCCGGAAATCCAGCGCGATGCGCCTTGCGTCGTGGCGATCCGGCCGTCGAGGCTTTGCGCGAGATGGGCGATGGCAAAGCCCTGACCCGAGGGGATGGCGCAAAGCGGGCCGTAGAGCTCGGCGAGCATGCCGGCTCCCGTCAGGCAGGCAGCGCCGCGCCGGCACGCCAAGACGGCTTGCCACTGCGCGCCGTTGCGCTCGGCTATGTCCCCTTCGGCCGGCATGCTAGACCCATTCCTCACAACGCATAATGAGCCAGGGATTAGGCCTTGGACACAGACAATTTTTTGCGAGCGCTGCCGCGGCCTTTCGGTCTTGCGAACTGGGTGACCCTGATTCGCGCGGTGGTGGCATTCGGCCTTTTGGCCGAGGCCATCCATCTTCTCGCGGGCGGGCGGGCGGCCGGGACCGGGCTGCGCTGGCTCGTGGTCCTCGTCGCCAGCACCGCGCTTTGTCTCGATTGGGTGGACGGATATCTCGCCCGCCGGCTCGGCACCGCGACCGGCTTCGGCGCGCGGTTCGATATGGAAACCGATGCCGTGATGATCCTGGCGCTCGCCGCCCTCGCCTGGACCTTCGGTCAAGCCGGCCCCTGGGTCCTGGCAAGCGGGCTGCTGCGTTACATCTTTGTGATCAGCGGTCGCCTCTGGCCGGTCCTGACCCTGCCGCTGCCGCCGCGCAAGCGCCGGCAGAGCCTGTGCGTTGCGCAGGCCATCGCCTTGATCCTGGCCCTGGCGCCGCCGGTCACGCCCATCTGGGGCAGCGCCATTTGCCTCGCGGGACTGGGGTTCCTAAGTTATTCCTTCGGCCTTGATCTGGCATGGCTTGCCGGTCAAGCGCGAGCAAAGGGCGAGGCGGTTTGGTGAGTGGGTCTGTGACGGTAAGTGGCGATGCGCGCCGGCTGCGCCTCGTCGACCGGTTTATCGGCGATCTGCGCCGCGGCACGATCGCGATCCTGCGCGGCGGTAAGCGGGCCCTTGCGATCCAGGCGGCCGAGAGCGCCGGCGCCGAGAGTCTCGCGCAATTGACGGCGCTCGGCGGCGGCAAGCTCGCTCTCGCCTTGACGCGGCGCCGCGCGGCAGCGCTCGGCTTGGCGCCGGCGGCGAGCGCGCCGGGCGGGACCGTGCTGTTGGCGCTGCCCGACGGCACCGAGGCGGATTTTCTGCGTCAGCTCGCCGATCCCGGCGCCGCGGTGGTGGGGCTGGGCGTGCCCGCCCCGGCCGGCGACCGGCTTGTCGATGCGGCGGTCGAGGCGATGAAGCTCGCGCGGCTTTTGCCGGCCGCGGCCGTCGCCACCATTTCCGCGGCGGAGGCCAAGCGCCTGGCCGAGGAGGAGGGGCTGCTGGCGCTCGATGCGGCGGATATTTTCGCCTATCAGGAGACTGCTGCGCGCAGCCTGCGGATCGTCAGCGAGGCGCGGGTGCCGCTCGCCGATGCCGAGAATACGCGCCTCGTGCATTTCCGGCCGAGCGATGGCGGCGTCGGCCATATCGCCATTCTGATCGGCGATCCCGAGCCGGGGGAACCGGCGCTGGTGCGGCTCCATTCCGAATGCTTCACCGGCGATCTCCTCGGCAGTTTGCGCTGCGATTGCGGCGATCAGTTGCGCGGCGCGATTGCCGAGATCGCCAAGAGCGGCGGCGGCGCGGTGCTCTACCTCTCGCAGGAGGGCCGCGGCATTGGGCTTGCCAACAAGCTGCGCGCCTATGAGCTGCAGGATGCGGGCTTCGATACGGTCGACGCCAATGAGCTGCTGGGCTTCGATGCCGATGAGCGGGTCTATCTCCCCGCGGCGGCGATGCTGCGCCAGCTCGGCTTCAACCGGGTCCGGCTCTTGACCAACAATCCCGCCAAGGTCGAGGCGCTGACACGCTGCGGGATCGAGGTGGTGGAGCGCGTGCCGCATGCCTTTCCCGCCAATGCGCATAACGAGCGCTATCTCCGCACCAAGGCGCAGCGCAGCGGCCATCTGCTCTGACGGCGCTTCTTGCCCGGCAGACTCTGCCGGTTCGCCACGCGCGCCAGCTCTAAACCTGTGATTTCGCCGGGATTTGAGATTGGCATCGGGCTTGCACTGGTATGGTTAACCATGTCCGACGCAGCCGTCCTCACCTCGTCCCTTCCCGCCGCGCCCGCCTCGCCGCCGCCGGCTTCCGGCCCGTCCCTTTGGGCGCCGGGCGGTTTCGGGTTCAAAGACCTGCTCGATATCGTCAACCCGCTTCAGCACTTGCCGGTCATCGGGTCCATCTACCGCTATCTCACCGGCGATGAGCCATCGGGCGGCGCGCGGATCGTCGGCGACACGATCTATGGCGGGCCGATCGGCTTCGGCGTTGGCGTCGTCAGCACGCTTTTGACCGATTCCCAAGGGCACGATCTCGGCGAGAAAGCGCTCGCCGCGGTGTTCGGGCCAGGACCATCGAGCGCCAAGACAACCGAGGTCGCGAAAGCCAGCACGCAAGCGGCGCCCAGCGCCAGCCCAGCGGCTCTGCCCTTGCCGCAGAGCGCGGCGGCGATGGCGACGCGCCCGCCCGCGACCACGCCCCTCCCCGCCGATCCGACGCGGCTGGCGGCGCAGCTCTACCGCTCTCCGCCGCCTCTGCCCGCCGCCCAGCCGGCCTCGCCCGAGCAAAAATTCCTCGCCCAGACCGCACGCTTCCAGCGCCAGCTGACCACCACCGAGACGACCGATGGCCGGGTGCTCAACAATCGGCCCGTGCCGCTCGAATTGACCGGAAACCTGATGCCGGCGCGCCGCCTGAATATGGCGCCAGCCACCGGGCCCCGCCCGGCCGGGCCGGCCGCGCCGCCACCCAGCCAGCAGGCCGCCACCCCCGCCCTCAACCCGATCGCCCGGAAAATGCTCGACGCCCTCGACAAATACGAGCGCCTGAAAAAGCAGCAGGCACAAGAGGATAGCCTTAAGGCCGGGGCGCCGCCCGCGACCGATTTGTCGCTCTAGCCGGCCGGCAGCGCGGAGCTGACCTGCTCTTTTTGCGCTGCGAAATAGTACCTAATCAGTCTTGAATGACCGGGTCGGCAAGATTATTTACCAGTAGACGAGGGCGGGCGCTTTGCGCTCGAGCGTCGGAACCGGCGGCCCGCGTCTGAATTGGATAGGTACCGAAATGGCGACGAAAATTGATTCAAGTCTGGTGCGCTTCGTCGAGGAGGCCAAGCGCTACCCCATGCTGAGCCCGGAACGCGAGACCGAGCTCGCAACGGCGTGGCGCAACCGCAACGACCGCCAGGCGCTCGACCAGCTCGTAGGGAGCCATCTGCGCCTCGTCGTCAAGCTCGCCCGCGGCTTTGCCGGCTATGGGCTGCCGCTCGCCGATCTCGTCGCGGAGGGCAATGTCGGCCTGATGCAGGCCGCCGAGAAATTCGATCCCGAGCGCGGCTTCCGCTTCGCGACCTATGCGATGTGGTGGATCCGCGCGGCAATTCAAGAATACATCCTCCACTCCTGGTCGCTGGTGAAGATCGGCACGACCGCAGCGCAGAAGAAGCTCTTCTTCAATTTGCGCCGGCTGAAAGCGCGGCTGCAGGAATTCGATCAAGGCGACCTTTTGCCCGAGACCGTGGCGGCGATCGCCAAGGACCTCGACGTTCCGGCGGCCGAGGTCATCGAGATGAACCGGCGCCTCAGCGGTCCCGACAATTCGCTCAACGCGACTTTGGGCGGCGAGGCGGATAGCGAGTGGCTCGAATTGCTTCCCGATGAGCGGCCGAGCCAGGAGACGGTGATCGGCAATATCGAGGAAGGGCGGCGGCGCCGCGACCTTCTCGGCGTCGCTTTGAAGAAGCTCAATCCGCGCGAGCGCGAGATCGTGGTCGAGCGGCGCCTCAAGGACGAGCCGGCGACTCTCGAAGAGCTGTCGCACCGCTACTCCGTCTCGCGCGAGCGCATCCGTCAGATCGAGGTGCGCGCGGTCGAGAAGCTGCAGCGCGCGGTAACCGCGGCCAACGTCTCGCGGCCGATCGACCGCATCGCCGCGTAAACCTCAGCGCATAATCTCTCTGCCGCCGCCGGCCTTTGGCCGGCGGCGTTGTTTTAGGCGAGCCACCATGCGCCCAATGCCAAGGTCGCGAGAGTGAGCGGTGCGCCGATGCGAAAATAAGCACCAAAGCCGATCTCGATGCCCTCGCGGCGCGCGCGCTCGACGACAATGAGATTGGCGATCGATCCGAGAAGCGTGAAGTTGCCCGCGAGGGTTGACGCCATCGCGAGCACCAGCCAGGCGCGCTGGGGCTCGGCGAGATCGCCGATGAACGGTGCGAGCGCCAAGACCGCGGGGACGTTGCTGACGAGGTTCGAGAGCGCGGCGGCGACGAGCGTCAGGATCGGCGGCTGGCCGAGGCCGGCGCCCTCGACCGCTTGGCGCAGCGCCGGGGTGAGCAGCGCCTTCTCCGCGCCCGCCAAGACGATGAAGAGGCCGACGAACAACAGCAGCAGCGACCAGTCGATCTCGCGATAGACGCGCATCGGCTTGATCGGATGCAGCAGCAACAGCGCGCCCACCACGATCGCGACCTTGGGCGGCGCGATGCCCCAGAAGAAGCCGGCGATTGCCGCCGCCGCCGCGACCAGCGACACGACGAGAAGCGGACGGTTCCAGCGCAGTTTGAGCGCCGGTGCCGGCAGCCTGGCGCCGCGGCGGAATTCCGCGCGATGTCCCAGCACGATGAAGGCGAGCGCGAGGCAGAGCCCCAACGCCGCGACCGGCGCCAGCGCCGCGGCGAAATCGCGGTAGGGGATATGCGAGAGGCTGGCGATGATCATGTTTTGCGGATTGCCGGTGATCGTCGCGACGCTGCCGATATTGGAGGCCATCGCGACACCGAGCAGATAAGGCAGCGGCCGCCGCCCGAGGCGGCGCGCGAGCTCGATGACCAGCGGCGTCATCATCAAGCAGACCGTGTCGTTGACGAGAAACGCCGAGAGCAGCCCCGCGACCGCGACGATGCCGCCGAGCAGCAGCGCCGGCTGCGCGGCGCGTCGCGCGATCATCTCGGTGGCGAGGCCGAAGAACCCCGACAGCCGCAAATTGCCGACGATGATCATCATGCCGAGCAACAGCGTGATGGTGTCGAAATCGATGGCGCGATAGGCCTCGTCGAGGCTCAGCGTTCCGCTCGCCACCATCAGGCTCGCGCCGATGAGCGCCGCGCCCGTGCGGTCGAGCCGGCCAAAGGGCAGACGGCCGCAAGCGACGACGAGATAGGTGAGGCCGAAAATCAGCGCGGCAACGAACACACAGCCTCGGCTAAAAATGACCCGGCAGTCACGGTTTCGCCATGATCGGAGAGCATAGACTAGCCGTTTTGCAACTCCGGAGTCGGCCCGGCCCGGCCGAAAAGATGCGGAATTGTGCCGATTGTGCTAGACCTTACCGTCAAATCCGGGCTCGAGGCACGCCGCGGACTTTCCACCATACCGAAAGCATGAGGCGATGACGCGACGCCGAGAGGCCGCTGGCGGCGAGCGCGCGGGACGAGGGGGTCCGCGCGGCGCGCCGCCGCATGGCCGCCGGCCGCGCAAAGCCGCGGGTGGACCGTTGCGGTATTTATGGCTCGCCTGTCTCTGGAGCTTCGTCGCCAGCATCGCGGCGCTCGGCTATTTCGCGCTGACGCTGCCCGACACGCATGAGCTGACGACCGCCACGCGCAAGCCGAGCATCACCGTTCTCGCCACGGACGGCTCGCTGATCGCGACCTATGGCGACCTCTTCGGCGAGCCGCTGCGCTTGAAGGACTTGCCGCGCTACGTCCCCGAAGCGGTGATCGCGACCGAGGATCGCCGCTTCTACAGCCATTTCGGCATTGATCCCTGGGGCCTCATTCGCGCCGCGGTCGCCAATCTGCGCGCCGGCCATGTCGTCCAAGGCGGCAGCACCATCACGCAGCAGCTCGCCAAGAACCTTTTCCTCTCGCCCGACCGCACCATCCAGCGCAAGATCCAGGAGACCCTGCTCGCGCTCTGGCTCGAGCACAAATTCACCAAGGATCAGATTCTCGAAATCTATTTGAACCGCGTCTATCTCGGCGCCGGAACCTATGGCATCGACGCGGCGGCGCATCGCTATTTCGACAAATCGGCGCGCAACCTGACGCTCTATGAGGCCGCGGTGATCGCCGGCTTGCTCAAGGCTCCGTCGCGCTTCTCGCCGGTCAACGACAAAGACCTCGCGGCGCGGCGCGCGGCGCAGGTCCTCGCCAACATGGTCGATGCCGGCTTCATCACCACGGCGCAGGCGCAAACCGCCGAGCGCCAGCAAGCGCAACTGGCGAAGACCGCGACGGTTCATCGCGGCAGCCGCTATTTCGCCGATTGGGTCGCCGATCAAGTGATGAGCTTCGCCGGGACCGAGGGCCATGATCTGGTCGTCACGACGACGCTCGATCCGAGCATGCAGGCCGAGGCCGAGCAGGCGATCGGCAAGACGCTCGACGAAGAGGGCGACACCCATGATGTATCCCAAGGCGCTTTGATCGCGATGTCGCCCGACGGCGCCGTGCGGGCGATGGTGGGCGGCGCCGATTATGCCGACAGCCAGTTCAACCGGACGACCCAGGCGCTGCGCCAGCCAGGCTCGTCCTTCAAGCCGATCGTCTATTTGGCCGCGCTCGAGCACGGCATGCGGCCGGACGATCACTTCAACGATGCGCGCATCCGCATCGGCAATTGGGAGCCGCGCAACTACGCCAACAAATACCGCGGCGACGTGACCGCGGCCGACGCGCTCGCGCTCTCGATCAACACGGTGGCGGCCCAAGTGTTGGAGCGCGCCGGCATCGACAATGTGATCGCAACCGCACGCAAGCTCGGCATCATGACCGATCTGACGCATGATGCGAGCCTCGCGCTTGGCACCAGCGAGGTGACGCTGATCGAGCTGACCGCCGCCTATGCCGCCTTCGCCTCGGGCGGCATCGGCACTTGGCCCTACGGCATCGTCGAGATTCGCAACGCCCATGGCGGCGTGATCTATCGCCGGCAGGGTTCGGGGCCCGGCCGCGTCATCGACGCCAACACCGCCGGCGTGATGAACCGGCTGCTGACCGGCGTTCTGACCTATGGCACCGGCAAGGCCGCGCGGCTCGATCGGCCGGCGGCGGGCAAGACCGGCACCACGCAGGATTCGCGCGACGCGCTCTTCGTCGGCTACACCGCCGATCTGGTGTGCGGCGTGTGGCTCGGCAATGACGATGATTCGCCGATGAACCACGTGACCGGCGGAACCCTGCCGGCGCAAACCTGGCACAATTTCATGGCCGCGGCGACGCGCAGCATGCCGGTGCGCCCGCTGCCCGGCGAGACTGCGGTGATCGCGTCGGATGGCGGCGAGCCGCCCGCCAATGCCGGCCCCGGCCCGCTTTCGGGCTTGAAGGGCCTGCTCGACCGCATCTTCGGCGGCGGGCCCGAGCGCACCTCCGAGCCCGCGCCCTATCCGCCGCCGCCCAACCAGCCGCCGCCGAGCTGACGATTAAAACGTGCCCAACCCGCGCAACAGGATGCGGCGATAGAAGGTCGAGAGCACCGAGGCGCCGAGCGCGACGATGATGAAATTCATGCAGGTCTCGATCACGCCGCGCAGGATAAAGAAGCCCAAGGGAACGATCGCCCCCGTCTGATCGAGGTGAAGCTCGGTCGAAAGCCCGCTCAACAGCACGATGACCACCAGCATCGCCGGCGCGCAGGCGATGATGCCGCAGCCGAGCAGCCGCCAGGAATTGCCGCGCATCGCGCGCCAGGCGCCGCCGAACCCCAAGGGATGGCCGAAGGCGGCCGCCGGAAAAAGCAGGGAGCAGCGCACCATGCCGGCCCAGATGAAGGTGATGGCGAGGCCGGCGAGCGGCGCGAGATAGGGCGCGGCATCGGCTTCGGCGCTCGCCAGCAGGAGGACGGCAAGCACCATGGCCGAAACCAAATAGAGCAGCAGCGTATAGAGGATGAAGCGCAGCCAGGCGCGCGGGAAGACGCCGGGCGGCGCCTTGCCCTCGCCGGTGAACAGCATCGCCTGGTGCCAGCGCACGGCAAAAGCATTGAGGCATAAGAGCCCGGCCGCGACCTCGATGAGGTCCTCGATCCCGAGCCCATAGCGGTCGCCGCGCCAGGCGGGGATCACGTGCCAGCCGAGATAGAATTGCAGATAGCCCGGGAGCAGCGTGGCGGCGAGCATCGCGAGAAGCGGAATCCAGGCGAGCTCCAGCAACAGCCCCAGCCGGGTGAAGACCGCGCGATAGGCGCTCGCCGCGACCTCGGCGATCGGCACGAGCACGCGCGGACCCGTCACCGCCCTTGCCCGCCCATTCGACCGCTCGTCCATGGCACGCGAGCCTAGCCGATCGGCGATGGAAGAGACAGGGATCGATTGGGGAGAGGTTGCGCCGCGCCGATGCGCCGCGTCACCACGGCCGGCCGGAGCGGCCGCGCCTCACGAAGTCTTGACCGCCTCGCCGAGCCCCGCATCGAGCGAATAGCCGGCGGCACGGACGGTGCGGACCAGGTCCTTGTGGCCGCCCTCGTTCAACGCCTTGCGCAAGCGCCGGATATGCACATCGACGGTGCGCAGCTCGACCTCGGCATCGCGCCCCCAGACCGAGTCGAGCAGCTGCTCGCGCGAGAAGACCCGGCCCGGGCGCTCGAGAAAGAAGCGCAACAGGCGGAACTCGGTGGGACCCAGATGGATCGGCTGGCCGCCGCGGCTGACGCGGTGGGCGGAGAGATCGAGGGTCAGATCGCCGAAGCGCAGCACCTCGGCGCTGGCGGCGGGACGCGCGCGGCGGATGACGGCGCGGAGCCGCGCCACCAGCTCGGTGGTGCTGAAGGGCTTCACCACGTAATCGTCGGCGCCGCTGTCGAGGCCGCGCACCCGGTCGCCTTCCTCGCCGCGCGCCGTCAGCATGACGATCGGCAGCTCGCGCCAGGCCGGCGAGCGGCGAATCTGGCGGCAGAGCTCGAGGCCCGAGACGCGCGGCAGCATCCAGTCGAGCAGCACGGCGTCGGGCGTCTGCTCCTTCAACTGGAGCAGCGCTTCCTCGCCATCCTGCGCCTCGAAGACGGCGAAGCCCTCTTTCTCGAGGTTGTAGCGCAGCAGCGTCAGGAGCGCCGCTTCGTCTTCGACGACGAGGATGGAGGGCCGCATCACGCCGCGCCCTCCTTGCCGTCATCGACCGGCGGCGCCTCGGCCAAGGCGGTGCGGTCGCGCTTGGGCCTGATCTGCGCCAGCGGCTTGCCGTGCACGAGGAAATAGAGCGTCTCGGCGATGTTGGTGGTGTGATCGCCGATGCGCTCGAGATTCTTCGCCATGAAGAGCAGATGCGTGCAGGGCGTGATGTTGCGCGCATCCTCGATCATGTAGGTCAAAAGCTCGCGGAAGAGGCTCGTATACATCTCGTCGAGTTCTTCGTCCCTGAGCCACACGGCGAGCGCGCGGTCGGCGTCGCGCTCGACATAGGCGTCGAGCATGTCCTTGATCATGCCCTGGCACAAGGCGCCCATGCGCGGCAGCGCGTAGGCCGGCTTCACTGGCGCGCTCTGGTTGAGGACGATCGAGCGCTTGGCGACATTGGCGGCATAATCGCAGATGCGCTCGAGATCGGTCGCGGTCTTCAGCGCGGCGACGATCTGGCGCAGATCGCGCGCCATGGGTTGGCGCAACGCCAAGAGGCGCACGACGAGGCTTTCGACCTCGCGCTCCAGCGCGTCGACCTTGGCGTCGCCCTCGATCACCTCGGTCGCAAGATCGCTGTCGCGCTTGGCGACGGCATCGATCGCGGCGGCGAGCTGGCTCTCCGCCATCCCGCCCATCTCCGCAAGCGTGTTGTCGAGCCGCTGCAGCTCCTGATCGTAGCTCTTGATGATGTGTTCGGCGACCATGCTCATCGCTCCTTCGCGGCGCGTCAGCCGAAACGCCCGGTGATATAATCTTCGGTTTGGCGCTCGCGCGGATGGGTGAAAATCGACTCGGTCTCATCGAACTCGACCAGCGCTCCGAGATACATGAAAGCGGTGTAGTCCGAGCTGCGCGCGGCCTGCTGCATGTTGTGGGTGACGATGACGATGCAGTAGTCGGATTTCAACTCCGCGATCAGCTCTTCGACGCGCTGCGTCGAGAGAGGGTCGAGCGCCGAGCAGGGCTCGTCGAGCAGCAGGATCTCGGGCTTCACCGCGATGGCACGGGCGATGCACAGGCGCTGCTGCTGCCCGCCCGAGAGCGAGAGGCCGCTCTGCTTCAGCTTGTCCTTCACCTCGTCCCAGAGCGCGGCGCGGCGCAGCGCCTGCTCCACCCGCGCATCGAGGTCCTGGGCCGAGAGGCGCTCGTAAAGGCGGATGCCGAAGGCGATGTTGTCGTAGATCGACATCGGAAACGGCGTCGGCTTCTGGAACACCATGCCGATGCGCGCGCGCAGCAGGTTGAGGTCCTGGCCCGGCGCCAGGATATCCTCGCCATCGACCAGCACCTCGCCGGTTGCGCGCTGGCCGGGATAGAGCGCGTAGATGCGGTTGAGCACGCGCAACAAGGTCGACTTGCCGCAGCCCGACGGGCCGATGAAGGACGTGACGCGGCGGTCGTAGAGATCGAGGCTGATGCCTTTGAGCGCCTCGAAGGTCTTGTAGTAGAAGCGCAGATCCTTGATCACGACCTTGGTTTCCGGCACGCCGCGCTCGGCGGTGTGCGCGCGGGGGGCGATCGGAACGGACAGCACGGGGGGGCGGGTCGGCGTCTGCACGGGGGCCACTTCGACTGTCATTTGGTCTCTCCGCTCCAGCTTGCAAGCAGTCGGGCGAAAATGTTGAGGACGAGAATGGCGAAGGTGATCAGCAGCGCCCCGCCCCAAGCGAGCCGCTGCCAGTCGGGATAGGCACTCATCGCGAATTGGAAGATGACCACGGGCAGATTGGCGATCGGTGCGCTCAGATCGGTGCTGGAGAACTGATTGTTGAGGGCGGTGAAAAGCAGCGGCGCGGTCTCGCCGGCGATGCGAGCCACGGCGAGCATCACGCCGGTCATCATCCCTTGGATCGCGGCGCGGTAGGTGACCATCACCACGACCTTCCAATGCGGTGTGCCGAGGGCGAAAGCGGCTTCGCGCAAGCCCGCCGGAACGAGATTCAGCATATCCTCGCTGGTCCTGACGACGACGGGCACCACCAGGATCGCCAGGGCGACCGCGCCCGCCCAGGCCGAGAAATGCCCCATGCGCACGACCATCGCCTGATAGACGAACAAGCCGATGACGATCGAGGGCGCGCTCAAGAGGATGTCGTTGATGAAGCGCACCGCCGGGGCGAGCGCACTGCCGCGCCCATACTCGGCGAGATAGGTCCCGGAGAGAATGCCGACGGGCGTGCCGATCAGGGTGGCGATGGCGGTCATGACCGCCGAGCCATAGATCGCATTGACGAGGCCGCCGTGATTGCCGGGCGCGGGCGTCGCCTCGGTGAAGAGATCGAGATTGAGCGCGGGCAACCCGTTCACCAGCAGCGCGCCGAGGATGAGGAAGAGAACGAGCAGCGCGAGGCCGGTCGCGGCAAAGCACAGCCCCAGCACGATGACATTGGTGACGCGGCGGCGATTGTAGGGGCTCACTTGGCGGCCTTTTGATCGAGCCGCAGCAACAAGAGCTTTGCCGCCGCCAGCACCAGAGAGGTGATGATGAACAGGATGAAGCCCAATTCGATCAGCGCCGCGGTATAGAGCCCGCCGACCGCCTCGGTGAATTCGTTGGCGAGCGCCGCCGAAATGGTCGTGCCCGGCGCGAGCAGCGAGAGGCTGATCTTATGCGCATTGCCGATGACGAAGGTCACCGCCATGGTCTCGCCGAGCGCGCGCCCCAGCCCCAGCATCACGCCGCCGACGATGCCGACCCGCGTGTGCGGGAGAACGATATCGCGCACCACCTCGGCGGTGGTGCAGCCGATGCCATAGGCGCTTTCGCGCAGGACCGCTGGCACGGTCAGAAACACGTCGCGCGTCACGGCGGCGATGAAGGGCAGCACCATGGCGGCGAGGATGAGCCCGGCGGTCAGCATGCCGAGACCCAGCGGCGGGCCGCTGAACAGCACGCCGAGGAGCGGAACAGCGCCGAGCGTGGCGCCGAGGAAGGGCTGGACCGTCTCTTGCAGGAAGGGGGCGAGAATGAACAGCCCCCAGATGCCGTAGATGATGCTCGGAATGGCGGCCAGAAGCTCGATCAATATGCCGATCGGCCGGCGCAGCGGCGGCGGGCACAGCTCGGTGAGGAACATCGCGACGCCCAACGCGACCGGCACGGCGATCAGCATGGCGATCAGCGAGGTGACCAGCGTGCCGTAGATCGCCGGGGCGCCGCCGAACAGATCCTTCACCGGGTTCCACGACTGATCCCAGAGAAAGGCGAAGCCGAAGGCGCGAATGGCGGGCAAGGCGCCGACCAGCAGCGAAATCATGATCGCCGCCAGCAGCAACAGGACGAAAATCGCAAAGCCCCGGGTCGCGTTGCGAAAGATCGCGTCTTCGAGGCGGTGGCGGCCGCTGCGCTGGCTCGCATGAGAGAATGCCGCCGTCTCTACCATGCGCGCTCCGCGCCCGCGCTCCTCGTGCCTCTCATGGTCTTGCTTCGGCCCCGGTTTCGTGGCCGGCAAAGGCCGGCGGCCAAGAAGTACCCGTCCTCGGTTGCGGTTTTATGACAGAAGCATTAACCGCCGCGCTCCGCGGACGGCACGACCGGCAGGTGGACGGTGAAGACTGAGCCTATGCCCAGCTCGCTCTCGATCTCGAGCGCGCCGCGGTGATGGCCGACAATGTGCTTGACGATAGCAAGGCCGAGGCCGGTTCCGCCCAGCTCGCGCGAGCGCGCCGGATCGATGCGGTAGAAACGCTCGGTGAGCCGCGGCAGATAGTCGCGCGGAATGCCGGGGCCGGAATCCTTGATCGCGATCGCGAGCGCCGGGCTGCACTGCGCGCCGCGCGTCACGGCAAGGCTGCGCGCGGAAGACTGGGCGGAAATCACGATCGCCGTGCCGGATGCGCCATATTTGATCGCGTTGTCGAGAAGGTTCTGGAACACCTGGGTCAGCTCGTCGGAATCGCCGAGCACCGGCGGCAGATCCTCGGGCAAGTCGAAGGTGAAGCGCATGCCGCGCGCCGCCGCGCGCTGCTCGAGCGTGTCGGCGATGGAGCGCAGCACGCTCGCGATGTCGACGGCGCCGGTCGGCGCGCGGTGCTCGTTCATCTCGATGCGCGACAGCGACAGGAGATCGTCGATGAGGCGTGCCATGCGCGCGGCCTGTTCGGCCATGATGGCAAGGAAGCGCTCGCGCGCGGCGCTATCCTCGCGCGCCGGGCCGCGCAGCGTCTCGATGAATCCGACCAGCGACGCCAAGGGCGTCCGCAGCTCGTGGCTGGCATTGGCGACGAAATCGGCGCGCAGCCGCTCGCTGCGCTTGAGATCGGTCAGGTCGTGCAGCAGCAGGACCGCCGCCGCGCCCTCGACGGTCGGCGGCTGCAACGGCGCGATGCGCGCCGAGAGATGGCGCTCGACCGGATTCGGCATCTCGAATTCGACCAGCCGCCCGCCTTCACCGCGCAGCACGGCATCGGTTGCGGCGAGAACCGCGGGGTGGCGCAGCGCGGCGGCGAGATCGCGCTCGACCAGCCGGTCGCCCAGGAGCTGCACCGCCGCATCATTGGCGCGCACCACACGGCGGCCCGGATCGAGCAGCAGCAGCGGCTCGGGCAGCGCCGCCTGGACCGCGAGCGCCGCCGAGAGCTCCGCCGCCCGCTGCTGCGCCGTCGAGCGGCTCGCGCGCGTCCAGCGCGCCAGGGTGATCCAGAGATCGCGCACCAAGGGGCTCGTGGTCGTAACCTCGGGCATCGCGTTGTCATCCGCCGCCATGGCGCGGATCGCCGCCTCGACCGCGAGAATACCGCTGAGAAGCGGGCGATAGATCGCCGCCGTCAGCGCATAGCCGACAAGCGCCGCCGCCGCGGCCGGCGCCGACGCGAGCGTGCCGGTCTCGACCAGAACGATGAGAACGAGAAACAGCGGCGCGGCGAGATAGAGCGAGCCGAGAAGCAGCCGCGGCACCGCGCTCATCGCGGCAATCCACGCCCGAGCGACGCGGCACTGGCGATGTTGAGCGCGATCATCCGGCCACCTCAGGCCGGAGCTTAACGAAAGGCAGTGCTCACCGCCAACGCAGGAAGGAGCGCTCCAAAGCCGTCAGGATCGCGCCGATCACCAATCCCAGAATGGCGAGGATGACGACGCCGGCCATCAGATCGTCCGATTGCATCAAATTGCCCGCGGTCAACAGGAACGCGCCGATGCCGAATTGCGCGCCGATCATCTCGGCCGAGACGACGAGGATGAGCGCGATCGAGACCGAGATGCGGAATCCCGCGAGGACGCCGGGCAGGGCCGACGGCAGCATGATCTTCCAGACGATCGCCCGCATCGGCAGGTTGAAGCTTTGTGCCATGCGGATGAGGTTGCGCGGTACGGAATCGATCGAGGCGAGTGTCGCGATCACGGTCGGGAAAAACGCGCCGGAGGCGATCACGACGACCTTCGGCGCCTCGCCGATGCCGAGCCAGAGGATCAGCAGCGGCAGCAGCGCGATCTTCGGCACCGGATAGACCGCGGAGACGAGCGGCATGCCAATGGCGCGGCCGGCCGAGGACAGCCCCATGATCACGCCGAGCATCACGCCGAGCACGGAGCCCACCACCCAGCCCGAGCCGATGCGCACGAGCGAGATCGAGAGATTGTTCCAGAGATCGCCGCTGAGGGTCAGATTCCAGAGCGCCTCGCCGATCGCGGCGGGCGAGGGCAGGAACACGGGATCGATCCAGCCCCAGGAGACCGCGGCCTGCCACACCACGAGGATTCCGGCAAACGCGATCCAGGAATAGAGCGGCCGCGGCACTTCGAGAAAGCCGCCACCGCGGAAATCGACCTCGCGGCGCAGCGTCGGGCCGGTTACGGCAATCTCACTCATGTATCACCTCTCGATCGGCCACAGAGGCCTCGTCGCGGATGAGGGACCACAGCCGGTTGCCCAGATCGGCCAGCTTCGCTTGAGCCGATTTCTCGGTGCGCTCGCGCTGCGGGATCGACACCTCGATGACTTCCTTGATGCGCCCCGGACGGCGCGACAATACCACGATGCGGTCGGCGAGGCGCAAGGCTTCGTGGAAGTTGTGGGTGACGTAAAGCCCGGCGATGCGCTCGCGCAGCAGCAATTCGAGGAAATCCTCCATCAGGAGATCGCGCGTCTGCGCATCGAGCGCCGAGAGCGGCTCGTCCATCAGCAGCACCGCCGGCCGCACCACGAGTGCCCGGGCGATCCCGACCCGCTGGCGCATCCCGCCCGAGAGCTGCTTCGGCAGGGCCTTGGCGAAATCCGCAAGACCGGTGCGCTGCAGCGCATCGGCGACGCGCTCTTGCCGCTCGGCGGCGCTGAGCTTGTGATGCTCGAGCGGCAGCCCGACATTCATCTCGACCGAGCGCCACGGCAGCAGGGCGAAATCCTGGAAGATGAAAGTGAGCGGGTTGAGGCAATCGGGCGCGGCATGGCCTTCGAGAAAGATGCGGCCCTCGCTCGCCTTCAAAATCCCGCCGACGATGCCGAGGAGCGTGGACTTGCCGCAGCCGGACGGGCCGATGATCGCCACCACCTCGCCCTCGCGCACATGCATCGTGATGTCCTCGAGCACGACGAGATCGTCATAAGCGTGACGCTTGACGTCGACGATCACATCCATGGCTGCCTGCCCGACAAAGTCCCTCGAATGCCGCGCGCGGCCTTCAGACCTCCCGTCGCCATGCCGTCCCTTGTCCTCTTGCTTCCCAAGCCGCGGTCGCCCTTCGGCGGTTGTTTAACGTAATATAAAGCCCGGCGTTGCGCCGGTCCATGCGGCGCGCCCCCCAGGGTTTGGCGCCTCAAGCCTTCCTTAACGCTAATCCGGCTTAATCCCTCGGCGTTGGTCGCAAGGATTTTCCGGTCGGGCATGGCATTCATCTTGTTGATCGAAACCGAGACGGCGCTGCGGCGGTCGATCGCCCGGTTGCTGGCCGAGGACGGGCACCGGGTCAGCGAGGCGCGCGACGGGCGCGAGGGCTTGCGCCGGCTCGCGGCGGAGCGCCCCGACATCGTTCTCACCGACATGATCATGCCGCATGCCGATGGGCTCGAAGTGCTTACCGCCAATCGCCGCCGCGCCCGGCCCGCGCGCTTGATCGCCATGCATCGGGGTGGGCTCGGCCCCGACTATCTCAAGGCCGCCATCGAGCTTGGCGCCGACGGCGCCCTCAGCAAACCCTTCCGCCGCGCCGATCTCCAGGCGGCGATCGCCGCCTGCCTCGCCGAGGACGCGCCGGCGCAACGCTACGCCTGAGTTTCACGGGCCGGCGCGGAATGCTAATTTCCGGGCCATGCCGCCCGGCAGTCCCGCCTCGTCTCCCACGCCCGACACGCAAGCCGCCGCTCCGCCATCCGAAGCGACGCCGGTCATCGCCCAATATCTCGCGCTGAAGCGCGAGCATCCCGAGGCGCTGCTGTTCTATCGCATGGGCGATTTCTACGAGCTGTTCTTTGAGGATGCCGGCCGCGCCGCGGCCGCGCTCGATATCCAGCTGACGAAGCGCGGCAAGCATGCGGGCGAGGACATTCCGATGTGCGGCGTGCCCGTCCATGCCGCCGAGGCCTATCTCGCGCGGCTGATCCGCCAAGGCTTCCGCGTCGCCGTCTGCGAACAGATGGAGGATCCCGCCGAGGCCAAGAAACGCGGCAGCAAATCGCCGGTGAAGCGCGCGGTGGTGCGGATCGTCACCCCCGGCACGCTCACCGAGGAAAATCTTCTCGATGCGCGGCGAAACAACTATCTCGCGGCGCTCGCCGAGGCATCGGCGAGCCTCGCCATCGCCTGGCTCGACCTCTCGACCGGCGATTTCGCGGTCGAGGAAGTGCCGGCCAGTGGCCTTGCCGCGGCGCTGGCGCGGATCGGTCCCGGCGAGTTGATCCTGCCCGAGCGGCTCTTGGCGCGGCCCGCGCTCGCCGAGATGCTGAGCCAGCAAAAAGCAATCACGCCGCTCGGCAACAGCCGCTTCGATAGCGACAATGGCCGGCGCCGGCTCGAGAGCCTCTATGGCGTGCGCGAGCTCGCGGGTTTCGGCAATTTCGCCCGTGCCGAGCTCGCCGCCTGCGGTGCGCTGGTCGATTACGTCGCGTTGACGCAGCAAGGCCGCTTGCCCTCGCTGCCACCGCCGCGCCAGCTGAAGCCCGGCGACCGGATGGAGATCGACGCGGCGACGCGGCGCAATCTCGAGCTGACCGAGAGTCTCGGCGGCGAGCGGGCCGGCAGCCTTCTCGCCGCGATCGACCGCACCCGGACCGGCGCCGGGGCGCGGCTTCTCGCCGAGCAGCTCGCGGCGCCGCTGACCGATCCCGCCCAAATCGATGAACGGCTCGATGCGGTGGCATTCTTCGCCGTCGCCGAGCGTTTGCGCGAGGCGGTACGCGAAAGGCTTGGCCATTGCGCCGACATGGCGCGGGCGATGACCCGGCTCGAGCTGGGACGTGGCGGCCCGCGCGACCTCGCGGCGCTGCGCGACACGCTCGGCGAGACGGCGCAATTGCGCAGGCTGCTGGACGATGCGGGCTTCGGCGCGCCGCCCGCGCGTATCGTCGCCATCGCCGGCGATCTCGGCGATCACGCCGCCCTTACGGCGCATTTGGAGCGCGCGCTCGCCGCCGATCTTCCGCTTTTGGCGCGCGATGGCGGCTTCATTGCCAAGGCCTATTCGCCCGAGCTCGATCAGCTGCGCGACCTGCGCGATGAAAGCCGCCGCCTTATCGCCGAGCTTCAGGCGCGCTACGCCGCCGAGACCGGCATCGCCAATCTCAAGATTCGTCACAACAACGTGCTCGGCTATCACATCGAGGTGACGCCCGCGCATGCCGCGAAGATGGGCTCGAGTTTCATTCATCGTCAGACCATGGCCTCGTCGATGCGCTATTCCTCGGTCGAACTCGGCGCGCTCGAGAGCAAGATCGCCTCGGCCGCGGATCGCGCGCTGGCGCTCGAGCTGAAGCTGTTCGAGGCGCTTCTCGCCGAGGTGCGCGCCGAGGGCATCGCGATCGCACGCGCGGCCGCGGCGCTGGCGACGCTCGATGTCGCGGCGGCGCTGGCGGAGCTCGCGGTCGCCGAGCGCTATTGCCGGCCGGAGATCGATGCGGGCCTCGGCTTCGCCATCCGCCAAGGCCGTCATCCGGTGGTCGAGGCGGCGCTGAAGCGCGCGCAAGGCCAAGCCTTCATCGCCAATGATTGCGATCTCAAGGACGGCAGCCGGCTTTGGCTGTTGACCGGCCCCAACATGGCGGGCAAGAGCACCTTCCTGCGCCAGAACGCGCTGATCGCGGTGATGGCGCAGATGGGCTCCTTCGTTCCCGCCGAAGCCGCGCGTCTCGGCGTGGTCGACCGGCTCTTCAGCCGGGTCGGCGCGGCCGACGATCTCGCGCGCGGGCGCTCGACCTTCATGGTCGAGATGGTCGAGACCGCCGCGATCCTCAACCAGGCGACGCCGCGCTCGCTCGTCATTCTCGATGAGATCGGCCGCGGCACCGCGACCTTCGACGGGCTGTCGATCGCCTGGGCGGCGATCGAGCATCTGCACGACGCCAATTGCTGCCGCGCACTGTTCGCGACGCATTACCACGAGCTGACGGCGCTGGCGGCAAAGCTCAACCAGCTCGCCTGCCACACGATGCGCGTCAAGGAATGGCAGGGCGACGTCGTCTTCCTGCACGAGGTGGCGGCAGGCGCCGCTGACCGTTCCTACGGCATCCATGTGGCAAAGCTCGCCGGCCTGCCGGCGGCGGTGATCGCGCGCGCCGAAGAGGTGCTCGAGACCTTGGAAAAAGGCGAGCAGGGCAGCGCCCTGACCCGGCTCGCCGAGGACCTGCCGCTCTTTGCCGCGACCCGCGCGCCGCCCGAGCCGAAGCCGCCCCGCGCCCTCGATGCGCTTCTCGATAAGCTCGACCCCGACGCGCTCTCGCCGAAGGAGGCGCTCGAGATGCTCTATAAAATCAAGGAGCTGGCCAGCGCGGGAAAATAACGATCCTCTGCCGCAAACCGAGCTGACGAGGCCCCGACTCTGGCGATTGTCCGACTCACTGTTGTCGGCCTCCGGAACCTTTCTGCAGCTCGCCCGCGAGCGCCTTCGCTTCCTTCATGAAGATGCGTGCCACGGGGCCCACGTCGCGGTCGCGTAGCGTCACAAGCCCGATCGGCATGTAGGGAGTAGGCAATTGCACCGGGAGAATCTTGATCCCTGGACGCCGCGATGGAAGCCGAATGAGCGACTGCGGCACCACCGTGAGATAGCGGCCGCTCGCCACAAGGCTGTTTCGTACTTCGAATGAAAAGCAAATCACCGATGCGCGCGGATAGTCGAGTCCGCGCGAGCGAAACGCTTGAACGACCACCGAGCCGAATAAGCTGTCCGGCGGCGGCAGTGCCCACGGCATCTCGATCAACTCCGAGAGGTCAAGCTTGCGGCGCCTGGCCAGCGGATTGGCCGCGCTCGCAACGATGACATAAGGATCTTCATAGAGCGTCTCGAAGAGCCATTGGCCTTCGGCGACACGACCAAATTTGCGTGCGACAAGGAGATCG
>Ga0207707_10000501_pt1 | contig 40356 bp, 36 predicted proteins | sample KBSC83BmetaG_FD_184336 | JGI IMG/M metagenome (GOLD analysis project Ga0207707, IMG submission 184336) | Corn rhizosphere microbial communities from Kellogg Biological Station, Michigan, USA - KBS C8-3B metaG (SPAdes) (version 2) | ecosystem: Host-associated > Plants > Roots > Rhizosphere ... | reverse complement strand
CCGAAAACGAGCGCGGTCAGGAGCGGCAGGCCGATCAGAAGGCCGAGCACATAGGGCCAGACCTTGATGGCGATGCCTTTCTGAAACAATTGCCGGCGCGCATAGCGGTGCAGGATGACCGAAGCCACGATCGCCACCAGAATGGCGATCATGAACGGCCCGAAGCCGGGCTCGCCGATCGGACTCGGAACGATCAGGCCCCGGTTGTTCAGGAAGAAGATGCCGAACAGCGAGATGCTTTGCCGCGGTCCCGGCAGCGCGGCCAGCACCGCGAGGTACCAGAACAGCATCTGGAACAGGATCGGCAGGTTGCGTATCAGCTCGACATAGCCGCCGGCGACGCGCGACACCAGCCAGTTCGGCGACAGCCGGCCGAGCGCCACGATGAACCCGATCACGGTGGCGAAGAAGATGCCGATCACCGAAACGAGGATCGTGTTGACCAGTCCGACCAGGAATACGCGCGTATAGGTGTCGGAGCCGGAATAGGGAATCAGGCTCTGGCTGACGTCAAAGCCTGCCGTGTTGTTGAGAAAGCCGAAGCCGGACGCGATCCGCTGGCTTTCCAGGTTGGCCCGGGCGTTGACGAAAATCTCGTAGCCGATCCAGGTCAGGATCAGCACGAACACGATCTGCAGGGCGACACCGCCCCACCCGGCCCGGCCGCCGAGCGCGCGCTTCAGCCGAAACGCGAACTGCGACGGGGGTGACCGGGCTTCGATGCTCATCGCCGCAGACCGCGCGAAGTCGGCGGGATCAGCGGATCGGCGGCGCGTACTGGATTCCGCCCTTGTTCCAGAGGTTGTTCAGCCCGCGGGAAATCTGCAGCTTCGAGCCGGTGCCGACATTGCGGTCGAAGGATTCGCCGTAATTGCCGACCGCCTTGATGATCCGGTAGAACCAGTCCTTGGTAAGGCCGAGCTGTTCGCCGAGATTGCCGTCGGTGCCGAAGGCGCGTTTCAGGTCAGGCTTGTCCGATTTCGCCATGTCATCGACGTTCTTCTGGGTGACGCCGAGCTCCTCGGCATCGACCATCGCAAACAGCGTCCATTTCACGATGTCGAACCACTGGTCGTCGCCATGACGCACCATCGGTCCGAGCGGCTCTTTCGAGATCACTTCCGGCAGCACGACGTGGTCGGCCGGATTGGAAAGCTTCAGCCGCTCGGCATAGAGCTGGGAGACGTCGGACGTAAACACGTCGCAACGCCCGGCCTCGTAGGCCTTCACGGTCTCGTCGGCGCTGGTAAAGGCGATCACCTCGTACTTCATGTTGTTGCCCTTGAAGTAGTCGGCGAGATTCTGCTCGGTCGTGGTGCCCGTCTGCACGCAGACGGAGGCGCTGGAGAGCTCGAGCGCGGAGTTGACCTTCAGCGACTTCTTCACCAGGAAGCCCTGCCCGTCGTAATAGGTCACGCCGGTGAAGTTGGCGCCGAGCGCGGTGTCGCGCGACAGCGTCCAGGTGGTGTTGCGCGACAGCACGTCGATCTCGCCCGACTGCAGCGCGGTGAAACGGTCTTTCGCCGAGAGCGGCACGAACTTGATCTTGGTCGGGTCGTTGAAAACGGCCGCCGCGATCGCCCGGCAGATGTCGACGTCGAGGCCTGTCCAGTTGCCCTTGTCGTCCGGTGTGGAGAATCCCGGCAGGCCCTGGCTCACCCCGCAGGACAGCGTGCCGCGGTCCTTGATTGTCTTCAGCGTTTGTGCGGCTGCAGGCCCTGCTGCAAGGCCGGCGGCGATGGCGAGGGTAAGTACAAGGGATACGCGTTTCATGGGCAAGCCTTTCAAGGAGTTCTTTGGAGGTCGGCTGTGACGTCGGCTCTAAAGGTCGTCATACTGGTCGTGTGAAGAACGTCGCTTTTTCATCGCGCAACGTCAGGCGGGCCCACCCCCCAATGATCCTCGAAAGCAAGCGCCATGCCTCAAAAGGTCTCGCCTCTAAAGGTAGCGCTTTCAGGCCATACGTGGATCGAAGGTCGCGGCAAGCCCCTCAACGTGCGGCGACAGAATAGCTCGCGCACATCACAGAACGACTGGCGGGCCGGGTCAAGGGGTTGACGGGACTCTTCCTTGTCCTGTTATTAACGGTCCCGGCCCAAATCGGCGGCAGAACCGCTGCAAGAGGTTTGCGGCAACAAAATCAAAACGAGAACGGCTGAGGGCATGGATTCTTCGCAACCGCCGGGCACGGCAAAGCAGCAGAAGCCCGAGACCCGACTGGTCACGGCCGGCCGCGACACCAAGGCCCAGAAGGGCTTTGTCAATCCGCCGGTTTTCCATGGTTCCACCGTGCTCTACCCGACCGCGGAGGACCTGCACGCCCATCGAAGCGAGTTCCAGTACGGCCGCCACGGCACGCCGACCACCCGGGCGCTCCAGGACGTATTGATGGCGCTGGAAGGCCCGCAATGCGCCGGCGTCGGTCTTGCACCCTCGGGTCTGGCCGCGATCTCGACGACCTTGCTCGCGGTCGCCAAGGCCGGCGACCATATCCTGGTCTGCGACAACGCCTACCGGCCAACCCGCAATTTCTGCAACGGCATGCTGGCGCGCTATGGGGTCGAGACCACCTATTTCGATCCCCTGATCGGTGGGGCCGTCGACAAGCTGTTCAAGCCGAACACCCGCGCCGTCCTGGTCGAGGCGCCCGGCTCGCAGACCTTTGAAATGCCCGACATTCCCGCCATTGCCAGCGTGGCGCATGCGCGCGGCGCGCTCGTCATCGACGACAATACCTGGGCGACGCCGCTCTATCATCGCTCGCTCGAACTCGGCGTCGACATCAGCATGCAGGCCGGCACCAAATATATCGGTGGCCATTCCGACATCATGTTCGGCACGATCTCGGCCAACGCAAAAGCCTGGCCGACCATCGCCGAGAACATCCGCCTGCTCGGCGTCTGCGCCGGCCCCGACGATGTCTACCTCGCGCTGCGCGGCGTGCGCACGCTGTCGGTGCGTCTGGCGCAGCACCACGGCTCCGGTCTCGAGATGGCGCGCTGGCTCGACCAGCGGCCCGAAGTGCTTAAGGTGTTGCATCCCGGGTTGGAGAGCGATCCGGGCCATGCGATCTGGAAGCGCGATTTCACCGGCGCCTCCGGCCTCTTCAGCATCGTGCTGAAACCGAAGCCGCAAGCCGCCGTCGATGCGATGCTGAACAGCCTGACGCTGTTCGGCATGGGCTTCTCCTGGGGCGGCTTCGAGAGCCTCGCCATTCCCTTCGACTGCGCGACCTATCGCACCGCGACCACGTGGGCGCCAGGGGGGCCGACCTTGCGGCTGCATATCGGGCTGGAAAATCTCGAAGACCTGAAAGCCGATCTCGACCGCGGCTTTGCGGTGTTCAACGCGGCCTAAACCGCCTTCTCCGGCTTGCTTGCCGTATTGTCCCACGGCTCGCCCGCGAGCAGCCGCCGCGCCAGCGCGGCGGCATAGGCCTCGAACAGGGCTTCGCCCTTTTGTGCCGACGCCTTGCGGGCATCACCGGCTACACCGGAAGCCGTCAGCTCTGCAAACGGGCGAAATCGCTTCAGCGAAGGCAGCAGCGACCCGCCGATGTCAAAGTCCGGTCCCAGCGCCTCGTTCAGGCGCGTTCGATCGACGAGGTCCGGATGCGCCGCCATCATCATGGAGGTCTCGGCCTCACAAGCGTGCATCACGCCGTTCTGATCTTCGAGAATTTCGGCGGCTTCCGACGTCCCTTCCATGAAATAGGTTGTCGCGGCAATGGGCGCAGCGAGCTCGCGCGTCAATTCGCCGGTCAAGGTTGCAAGCGCCTGTATGTTGCCGCCATGTCCGTTGACCAGCACGATGCGCCGAAAGCCCGCTTGCAGGATCGAACGGCACAGGTCCCGCAGCACCGCATGATAAGTAGCAAGGCTGATCGAAAACGTCCCCCCGAACGCGACGTGATGATCCGCCAATCCAAACCAGATGGTCGGCGCAACCACGACGGGCTGTTTGGGTGCCAGCTTGATTGCCGTGCGCCGGCAGACCTCGCTGCAAAGGAAGTCGTCGACCCCGGTCGCCAGATGCGGTCCGTGTTGTTCGGTGGACGCCACTGGCAACAGCACGATGGCGTCGCTTGCGGCAAGCGAGCGGAGAGTCGCCGCGGACAATCGATTCCAGGCCGTCTCGATCACGCCAGGTCTCCCGTTTTCATTTGGGTCGTCAGCGATCCAGCGTCTGCGATCCGCTGCCGCGGTTCTTCCAGATCAGCATGATGTTGCGGACATAGATGATGTTCGACAGCAACTGTCCGATGATGATGACAGGCTCGCGTTTCACGAGGCCATAGATCAGCGTCATCGTCCCGCCGGCCACCGAGAAGAACCAGAACGCCAACGGCACCACGCTTTTTCCCGCGCGTTCGCTGGCGATCCACTGCACCAGAAAGCGCGAGGCAAAGGCAAGCTGCGCTCCCAGCCCGAACGCCAGCCAGAAATCGAACTTGGCAACGAAAATATCGTAGATGTAATTGCCGAGCGCCTGACCGTACTGGATCAACATCACTGCACCTCGGTGACGACCGGCGTCGGCCTCTTGCGGCGGATCAGCCACCACACGCCGAAGAGATCCATGATCCCGATCCAGAGCCGATCGAAGAAGCCGTAGTTGGACACGCCGGAATGGCGCGGCCGGTCGATCACGTCGACATAGGCGATCTCATAGCCTTCCCGCCTCATCAGCGCCGGCAGGAAACGATGCAGCCCGTCGAAATAGGGCATCATCAAAAACACCTCGCGGCGGAACGCCTTCAACCCGCAGCCGGTATCGCGGGTGCCGTCCTTGAGGATCGAATTGCGAACGGCGTTGGCAACGCGCGACTGGAATTTCTTGAAGCCGGTGTCCTTGCGTCCCACGCGCTGACCCGCGGCAAGGCCGACCTTTGCGCCGCCCTTTTCGATCGCCGCGATCAGATCGGGAAGGAACGCCGGATTGTTTTGTCCGTCGCCGTCGAGGGTAGCCACGATGGCGCCGCGCGCGGCGCGCACCCCGCTCCTCACCGCGGCCGACTGGCCCGACGACTTCTCATGGCGAAGCTGGCGCAGATTGCCGCGCGCTTTCATCGCCGCCGCCAATCGTTCGGCGGTCGCATCCGTCGAGCCGTCGTTGACGTAGATGATCTCATAGGCCAAGCCGCCATCGAGCGCGGCCGCGATCTCGGCAATCAGCGGCGCAATGTTCTCCGCTTCGTTCCGCACGGGAACGACGATGGAAACGGCGACATCGGTGTCGGAGGGCGGCAAATGAACACTCGGCTCGTCGAATGAACGGGGATCTGAAAGTGGACGCCTTGGACCCGCGCGCTTATCGCGTCCGGAAGTCCGCGGCAAGACCTTGAAATGCGCTAGCGCGCGACAATTTTGCCATCCTCTTCAATGGTAAAGCCCAACTGCCGCGCGGCGAACCAGTAGCGCATGCCAAACGCACCAAGTAAGCCTACCACGGCGCCCCCCACGACGTCGCTTGGGTGGTGCGCGAGCAGCACGAGACGGCTCAAAGCGATCGCACCCGCATAGATGAACATGGCGATGCGCCATCGGGGCCAGATCGCAGAGACGCCAAGGGCGAGCGCAAAGGCCGTGACCGCATGCGCCGAGACGAAGCTGAAATAGGGCTCGGCGCCGTGGAACGGCAGGAAATTGAAGGGATCGGCGCTGCCGCCGACAAAGGGGCGGCCACGGCCTACCGCGCGTTTGATGACGTCCGTCGCCAGCACCGGCACCAGCACCGCCAGGAACAGAAACTCGACAGAGACGCCCATGCGCAGCAGCCGGGTGCGCGCGGCGCCATGCATCAGCGGAAACGCCAGCGCCATCACCAATGCGACCGCACCTATCAGCGCCAGCACATATTCATCCTTGCCGAAATCGGTGAGGATCTGGACCGGCCAAAGCTCCGGCGATTTGCGCGGCGGCATCATGGCGATTTCGGTCGCGTCAAATCCGAACATGAGCGCGACGATCAGCACAATACCGATCGCGGACAGCCACAGCGCCTGCCGGCGCAGCAGCCGAACCGCTTCCGCGCGATGCAGCGCCGACGGTGAACGGACGAGTTGCGCTCCCGACCGACCGACCAGCGCAAGCAGTTGCGTGCCATAGCCCTGGCTCTCGCTGATGGCGGGCGGCGCGCCCATCACTCCGTGCCTTCGGAGCGGTAGATCGCAATCGAGACCGCCTTGCCTTGCGAGATGTTGTAGCCCTCGATGCGGGTGGCGACGTTGTAGCGCAGTCCGATCGCTTCGGCGCGCTGTACGAAGGTGCGCTCGGAGCGTTGCTCGACCAGTGCAAAGCGGCAACTACCCTGGTTCAGGAAGTCCGCGGCCCCGGAGCCGTCCGTCAGCAGCGTCGAAGTATCGGTCATGAAGACAAGGCTCGGCTCGTGAAAACCCGCCGCCGCAGCCCTCGGCCCGACGCAGACGACGTTGCGCAGCGCATGGGCGATTTCGGCGCTCGGAAACAGTGTCGTGAGCGACGGCAGCACCACGCCGTAGACCGCAAATGCCAGGAACATGGCCGCGGCGATCGCATTCAGGAACGAGCGCTCGGCGCGGGCGTCTTCGTAGAGCCACCACGCGAACAGGCCGAGGATCATGGCGGCTGCGAATGGCGGCCACGACAGGAAGGCAGGCTGCCGGGTCAACATGATCGCGCCGACGACAGCGAGGATCGCAGCGAGTGCAGGAATGGCGAACCACCAGGCCGCGCCGCGCATCAGCCAGGAGCGCGACAGGACGCGCCGCTCCAGTGCGCCGACGGTCAGGATCGCGATGGCTGGATAGAGCGGCAGCACGTAGTGCGGCAGCTTGGTCAGCACCAGTTCGAACACGAGCCAGGACGGCAGCAGCCAGGCCAGCAGATATTGTGCGCCGGGCTCGCGCCGCGCCCGCCAGATCGCCGGCGCCGCCATGCCGGCCAGCGGCGCACCGGGCCAGAACGTGATCCAGAACAGCAGGAGATAAAGTCCGGGCGGTGCGCCATGCGATTCCTGCGCGGCAAGCTTGCTCAGCATGTCGCCACCCACGGAATCGGTGAAGAAGGTGTCGCCGGCGCGCCAGTAGATCGCGATGAACCACGGCAGCACCAGCACCAGCGTCCACATCAGCCCCCAGACCGGGCGCAGCCGCCACAGCCACGAGGCGTTACGGTCGAGGATGCCGAGCGTCAGGATGGTAAGCCCCACGAACATCAGGATCAGCGGTCCCTTGAGCAGGATGCCGATGGCAATCGCGGTCCAGAAGATCGCAGGCCAGCTCCAGGGCGGATGCTCGGGATCCTCGCCGCGCTGCCACGACAGATACACCCGCGCCATCGCCCCCATCGCCGCGACCACGGTGAGCAGCAGCATGGCGTCTGTCTTGGCAAGCCGCGCTTCGACGGAGAGCAGCACGGAGGCGCACATCATCAGCGCGGCGAACACCGCCGCTCGCCGGGTCACGAAGGCGAGCGCCGCCCAATAGGTCAGCAACACCGCGCCGACCGCCCCGATCAGCGACGGAATCCGATAAACCCAGATGCGCAACCGCGCCTTCGGCAGGCCGAGCGCGCCCGCGGTCTCCACGACGGCCGCCTGCATCCAGTAAATGCCGACGGGCTTCTTGTAGCGCACCTCGTCCTGGAAACGGATGTCGACGAAATCGCCGGTTTCGACCATCTGCTTGGTCGCCTGTGCGAAGCGCGCTTCGTCGCGATCGATCGGCGGGATGTTGAAAAATCCGGGCAGGAAGAACAGCGCGCCGCACAGCAGCAAAAATGCAATGGCCCGCGCGTGACTGGCCGTGACGAAATCGATTAAGCGCACCAGCCGGCTGCCGGGATTGACCACGTTTTTCGGCTCGCGCGGTTCGCCAAATCGGGGACGGGCATAGGTCTCGACCATGGGTTCCGCATACGCCGAAACCACCATCGGGACAACCGCTTAGGGCGCGATCCGGAAAAGTGGAAGCCGGTTTTCCGACGAGATCGTGCCCAAAAAGACAGGCGAAAGCGCAAGTCGCGCGCTTTCGGCGCAGCTATTGTATTCTTACAACAACTGTGTCCGCGGCGCCCGCTGCATCGATCACGGTCACTCTCGCAAAGCCCGGCCCGGGCGGATCGATCAGGCGTTGTCTCCGGCCGTCGATCTCGCCGACCGAGCGGCCGTTGACCAGCACCGTCATCGGCAGCGCGCCACCTGCGACACGGATCGGCATCGGCGTGACTTCCGCGCCACCGCTGCGATCGACATCGATGCGGGAACCGTTAAGCGGGAACTGGATGTGCAGCGCCTGCTCGCTGCCGGTACGGACGAGTTCACCCATCGCGCGGAACCGGCGAAGCGGCAGCGGCAGCCTGGCGTTGGACGCCATCAGCGCGCCCTTCGGCGCCCTCGGCAGCGGAACCGGCTGTTTGCCGGTGCGGGCAAAGGCATCGAACAGGATCGGCGCCGCCGCAGCGCGCCCGATCAGGCCGGGAACCGGCGCGCCATCGGGCCGGCCGACCCAGACGCCGATGGTCATGTGGCCGTCGAAGCCGACCGACCAGGCGTCGCGATAGCCGTAGCTCGTGCCGGTCTTGAAGGCGATCCGGCCTGCGACACCGTTCTCGGGCGGCGGCGTTCCGATCAGGACATTGGCGACCTGCCAGGCCGCGACCTGATCCATCAGCCGCCTCGGCTCGCGGTCGTCGGTCTTTCCGTCCATGATCTCGCGCAGCGGTCTGGTGGTGCCAAGCCGCGGCAACCCGACATAGAGCGTCGCCAGATCCTGCAAGGAGATGCCGACCCCACCGAGCCCCATCGCGAGTCCCGGCGCCTCGTCCTTCGGCAGCACCAGGTTGGCACCGGCCTGCCGCAGACGCGACGACAGTCGGCTGGAGCCGACACGATCGAGCAGCGCGATCGCCGGCACGTTCAAGGAAAGTTGGAGGGCGCGCTTCACCGGCACCGTGCCCTGATAGGTCATGTCGAAATTTTCCGGCGCGTAGGAGCCGAACCGTATCGGCCGGTCGTCGATCAGGCTGTCCGGGTGGATGAAACCGTCCTCGAAGGCGAGACCATAAATGAACGGCTTCAGCGTCGAGCCGGGCGAGCGCACGGCGCGGGTCATGTCGACCTGCCCTGCCCGGCTGGAATCGAAATAGCCGGCCGAGCCGACCCGCGCGAGCACGTCGCCGCTTGCATTGTCGACCACGATGATCCCGACCGAGATGCTCTGGCCGAGCGCAATGGCGCGGTCGCGCGCCAAGGGCTCCAGCACCTTCTGCAGGTTCGCATCGAGCGTCAGCTTGATGACGGGCGCGTCCTTCACGGAGGCCATCGCCTGGTCGGCGGAATGCGGCGCCAGGATCGGCATCGGCTTGCGCAGCTTCGGCACGGACGTGGTCTTGGCCTGGGCGGCATCTTCCGGCGTGACGCGGTGCTCGGAGATCATGCGATCCAGCACGCGGTCGCGCGCGGCGCGTGCCCGCTCCGGATAGCGGTCGAGCCTGCGGGTTTCCGGCGATTGCGGCAGCGCGACCAGAAGGGCTGCTTCGGCGAGCGACAGCCGCTTCGGCTCCTTGCCGAAATAGGCAATGGACGCCGCGCGGATGCCTTCGAGATTGCCGCCGAACGGCGCCAGTGCGAGATAAAGGTTGAGGATCTCGTCCTTGCCGAGTTGCCGCTCGATCTCGATCGCACGCACGATCTGATGCAGCTTGGCCGAGAACGAGCGATGATGGTTGGGCTCTTCCATCAGCCGCGCGAGTTGCATGGTGATGGTCGAGCCGCCGGAAACGATGTGGCCGCGGGTGACGAGTTGATAGGCAGCGCGCGCCAGCGCCAGCGGATCGACGCCGGAATGCGTTCGGAAGCGCTGATCTTCAAAGGCAAGCAGCAGGTTGAGATAGGTCGGATCGACGTCCTTCTTCGCGTCGACCGGCAGCCGCCAGCGGCCGTCGGCCATGGCGTAGGCGCGGAGCAGCTTTCCGTTGCGATCGATGATGGTGGTCGAGACCTGCCGCGCCTGCGCCAGCGGCAGCGGCCCGAGCGAGGCCACCCAGGCTGCGAAGATGCCGGTGAGACAGAGGGCGATCAAGCCAAGAACGGCAACGACACGGGTGCTGCGGCTTTTCCTACGCTCGTCATGCCCGGGCTTGACCCGGGCATCCACGACTTTGTCCTCCACAAGTGAAGACGTGGATGGCCGGGTCAAGCCCGGCCATGACGAAGATCGTTGGTCCGTCCCCCCGCTCATTTCGCCGAACGCACCTCCACGGAGCCCGTACCGGTGCGGCCATAGCGCGAGGGATTGTACATGTCCTCGACATAGGCCTGCGGCAGCACATATTTGCCCGGCGTCACCGCCCGCACGACATAGGCCACCGTAAACACCGACTTCGAGTTGCCGGCGCGATCGAGTGCCGCGGTGAAGCGGTCATCGCGGAACTGGGTGTTGACGGGGTCCTGGCCGTCCTCGATCCAGCTCAGCGTGCCACTGTCGCCGGACGAGACCAGATGCGGGTTGTCGATCTCGAGCCCGGCCGGGAGATAATCGGACACCATGATGTGTCCATATTCCGGCTTGGGCTCGGTGACCTTCAACACCACGGCGAAGCGGTCGTTCTGCCTGGCCGTGGAAATGTCGACCGGCTTGCCGTCGAGCGTGAAATAGCTGCGCTCGATCTTGAAGCCGTTCGATGCCGAGGGCTCCGGCGTGACTGGCGAGCCCGAGACCGAGACCACCGCCTGCACCGGCGCATCGCCGGTGTTGGTGATCTTGAGCGGCTGGCCCGTCACCTGCTCCGCCTTGTAGTTGCGGTAGAGCGCGGCCTTGATCTCCTGGCCGTTGAGGTCGAGCGCCATCGTCTCCCTGGCCAGCGCGCGCGCCGCCAGCACCATCCACGCATTCTCCTGGGTGGAGGTATAGGGCGTGAGCCCGCGCGCGGCTTCGACCCGCATCACGGCCTGCGTCAGCGACGCGCGCGGCGCGTTGCCTTCGGAGGCGAGCGAGATGTATGCCGCAGCATCGCGCAGCGACGAGCCGTAATCGGAGCGGCCGAAGATCAGCACCGGCTTCGGCTCGAGGTCAGAGAGCGCCGACGCATAGACCCGCTCCGCGCGGTTGCGGTCGCCGACCAGCGCCAGCGCCGCCGCCAGTTGCGATTTGGCGATGGGAGTCGCCAGATCCTTCAGCTTGGTGTCGGCGAGATAGCGGAGATCGCCGATCGGAGCTGCGCCATTACGTGCGAGCACGTAGAGACCGTAGGCGAGATCGCGCCCGCCGTCCTTTTCCGGCTCGTTGGCATTGACGACCGAATTGCGGATACGGTCGAGCGCGGTCTTGAACAGCACGTCCGGCACCGCAAATCCCTTCTCGCGCGCGCGGGTCAGGAAGTCCGTCACATACGCGTCGAGCCAGGCGTCGTCGCCGCCGGCCGACCACAGGCCGAACGTGCCGTTCGAGCCCTGTCGGGCCAGCAACCGTTCGATCGCATCCTTGATGCGCTGGTCGAGATTCTCGTCCTGCGCCAGCTTGGCGCCGGCCGCGAGCTCGTTGACGTAGAGCAGCGGCATGGCGCGGCTCGTGATCTGCTCCGAGCAGCCATGCGGATAGCGGTCTAGCGCCTGCAGGATGGCCGCGGCATCGAGCGCGGTGGACAGGCCCACCGAGAGCGACACGGCGCCGGTCCCCGGCACGAGATCCGAGAACATGTCCGCCGTCAGTGTCAGGCTCTCGCCCTTTGCCAGCGTGCGGATCGAGCGGCGCGCGAGCACCTGCGTGGCCGGCTTGACGTCGAGCGCGTAGTGGCGCGCCAGCGTCAGCCCGTTCGGTCCCTTGATGTCGACGTCGAGGTCCGCTTTTCCCGCGCCTCCCGCATCCAGCGCGATCGACATCGAGCTGCGCTGCCTGGCGTTGAGCTTCAGCGTGGTGGCGGGATTGCCGGAAACCTTCAGCGGCCCCTTCACATTGACGTTGACGACATAGTCGCCGGCGACGCCCTCGACATTGTCGAGGTCCATGCTCATCGTGCCGTGGTCGCCGGTGAGCAGGAAGCGCGGCAAGGTCGCCGTCAGCACCACGGGATCGCGCACGATGACATCCGTGGTGGCGCGGCCGAGTTTTGTAGCGCTCCACGCCACAGCCATCACGCGCGCCGTGCCGGCGAAATCCGGAATGTCGAAATTGACCTCCGCGGTGCCGTCGGCGCCGACGGTGACGATGCCGGAATAGAGCGCCAGCGGCTTCTGCGTCGGCGGCGAGCCCTGCAGCTCGGCCCCTGCATCACCGCCGGTCTTGATCTGGCCGCGCGTGCCCTGCATGCCGTCGATGAGCTGGCCGTAGAGGTCGCGGATTTCAGCCGTAAGGCGGCGCTGGCCGAGATAATAATCGTCCGGCGCCGGCGGCTTGTAGTTGGTCAGGTTGAGGATGCCGACATCGACCGCTGCGATCACCACCTTGGCGTCCTCGCCGGGATTGAGCCCGCCGAGCTTGACCGGAATCTTCAGGCTCGAATTCGGGCGCACCAAAGCGGGCGGCGACAGGTTCACCTGCAGCGTCCGCGCCTGCTTGTCGATCCCGAACCATTTCAGGCCGATCGCGCGGCCCGGCATGCGCTGGGCGGCCGCGTCGAGCGGACGGCGCAACGTTGCCATCACATAGGCGCCGGTGCCCCAATCCTTGCCGACGGGAATCCTGACCTGCGAGGTGCCTTCCTTGACGTCGATGCTCTGCGTCGTCAGCAGGCGGTCACCCAGCACGTTGATGGTGAGCTTGCCGGCGGTGCGCGCGTTGACCGATACCAGCATGGTGTCGCCGGACTGGTATTGCGGCTTGTCGATCGAGGTCTCCAGCAGATCCGGCGTGTCGGAGCTGCCGTCGGAATACCAGCCGACATCGAACTGCACCGAGGTGATCGGCCCATTCAGATCGGCCGACTTGATGTCGAGCCGGTAACGGCCCTCCTGCGGCGAGAACGTCAGATGCGCCGGCTTGTCGGCGGCGATCGTCACCTCGCCGTCGGCGACGCGCTTGGTGGTCTTGACCGGCTCGTAGTCCCAGGACGAGTTCTGGCGGTACCACTGATAGCGGGACTCGATCTTCAACAGCTCGTAGCGCAGGCCGTCGCGCGCCAGCGTCTTGCCCTCGGGCGACACGAACACGACGTCGAACTCCGCCTTCTCGCCGGCCGCGACATTCTTGCCGCCGAACGCCGGCTTGACGCCGATCAAATTGGTGGCGGGCGCGATCGGCAGCGCAATCTTGCGTTCGACCGCGCGGCCGCCGGCTTCCGTCATGCGGATGAAGAAGGTCGCCTGCTGCGGCCGCGTCGAGGTCGGCGCTTTCGCAAGGCTGACCGGGAAGGTTGCGTTACCCTTGTCGTCGGATTCCGGGAGGTTCTCGATCGGCGTTCGCTCGTTGGATGAAGTGTCGGTGTCGTCGACGCCGAACTCATATCCGGGAAAATCGGCCCGTCCCCCGGCGGGTCCGACCAGCATGTCGCCCTCGAGCTGAAGATTGGAAGCCGGTGCGCCGTAGAGGAAATGGCCGGCGACCTTGAGCTCCACCGGAGCCTCGGCCTTGATGACCTTGTCCTTTGAAGTGACGTCGAATTCCAGCCGCTCGGGGATGTAGTCCTCGACCATGAAGGTGGTCTCGCCGACCGCTTCCCCCTTGGGATCGGTGAACGCCCGCACCCGCCAGGTTCCGCTCGGCACCGCGGAATTGAGCGGCACGGTCAGCGACCTGCCGCCCGCGCCCTGGTCGGCCAGCACCGCGCGGCGGAACTCGACGCCATCGGGACGCTCGACCACCATGGTCAGCGGCGTGCCGGTCATGGCATTGCCCAGGCCATCGCGCAAAAGCGCGGTGAGATAGACGGTCTCGGTGGAGCGGTAGACGCCGCGCTCGGCATAGACGAAAGCGTCGGCGCCGCTGTCCGGCGTCTCGCGGCCCGCGACGCCGCGATCCGAGAGGTCGAAGGCGTTCGATTTCAGGCTAAGGAAGGCGTAGTCGGTCTTTTCCCCCGATACCGTCAGCATCGCCGGTGACAGGCCGCCCACGCCGCGCGCGAGCCCCGCCTCGAACAGCACATGGCCGGCCTCGTCGGTCTTTTTGGTCGCGAGGATCTCGTTGTTGCGCGCCACCAGCCGCACGTCCGCGCGGGCAACCGCCTCCGTGGTCGCCAGCGAATTGACGAAGACATGGATGCCGTCATTGCCGGAATAGGCGGCAACGCCAAGGTCGGAGACGATGAACCATTGGGTGGCGAGCTGATAATCATCGTCGGCGCCGGGATTCTTGGCGGCCGCGGTCATGACATAGACGCCGGGCTGCAGCTCGCCGATCGCCTGCTCGACGGGAAACGCGGTCGTCACTTCCTGGTTCAGCGTGGTCGCGGTGGCGAGTTCGCCGGTCCAGACCTTGACGCCGCGCTCATCGCCGAGATTACCCAATTGATACTTGCTGAGCCGCTGCTGGAAATCGCTGTCGATCACGGTGTTGATCAGGTTGCGATCGCCGATGCGGAACACGTTGACGGTGACCGCGGGCGTGTTGACGCTGACCACGGGAATGCCGCGCTGGCCGGTGCGCGGCAGCACATAGGCGCGGCCCGTGAAGCGCACGAAGGGCTTGCGGTCACGGACATAGATGTTGAACTCGGCCGATTTCGGCAGCCCCTCTTTCACCGTGGAGGGCAGGCCTGCGCGCAAATTGACGTTGTAGCGCTCGCCGTGCTTGAGCCCGTCGACGCAAAGCTGCTTTTCCTCGGAGGTCAGTGCCGGCTTGTCGTTGCCGGCCAGCGTCACGAACGGGGTGAAGTCGGTGCGCTTGGCCAGCTCTTCGGAGAACTGGAAGCAGACCCGGGGCGAAGCCGCATCGGAATCGACGCTGTAGTCCACGAGCTTGAAGCCGTGGTCGTCGCGGAGCTTCTCGTATTGGCCACGGACATCGGCCACCTCGCGGATATCGAGCGACATCCGCAGCGTGTCGAGCGCCGGCCGCCACATCTGCCGGACGCTGAACGCCTCGCCGAGCACGGCAAGCGCGTCCGCCTCGTCCTGCCGGTTGCCGGCGCGCTGGTAGGCGATGTAGGCGGCGGTCGAAGCCCGTTCCACGAAGAAGGTCTGCTCGCTCGAAGTCTGCGTCCTGATCCGGAAGATGGTGCGGGCGAGCCGCAGCCAGTTGGAACTGTCCTCCGGACTGGTCGCGGCGATCTGGCCGAGGACCTGCAGGCCCCCTCGGAAATCATTGCGCTTGAAGGCGGCGTCCGCGTCATTGCGCAGGGCCGCGGGCGATTTCGAGACCGTCCCCGCCTCGCTCTTGATCTGAGCCTCCAGCTTGATCGCGGCATCCGCGAGGTCGTCGCGCCTGAAGGCCTTGTCCGCGGCGAGCGCCGAATGAAGGCCGAGCGCCAGCGTTGCGCAAAGTGCTGCGGCGCGAACCAAACCGATCATGGGAGACTCCTTGCGCGGGCAGAATCCGCGTCGGGGATAAAAATGCGCGAAATGGTGACGGACTGATGGCACAGGAATTGGCGTAGCAGAAAGTCGCATATGGCGTGGCCACAGGCAAAGTCCCGACCTCCACCGTTCAGCTAGATGAACGGTACCTCGCGTCAGCGGCGGACCGGACGCAGTCCCCCGCTCCGCTTGGTCGCTGGCCGCCAAAAACCGGTTCGACGGGGTGGTCGTAAAAAAGGATTTTTCATATTGGGGGTGCTATGTAGCGTGCCGGCGGTCACCCCCCGTGGGGTAGCGGTGTCTGCAATCAGCCTATCCCCCGCCGAACGATCAGGCCCAGGCAAGATGGTCCCGTAGCTCAACTGGATAGAGCATCAGATTTCTACTCTGAGGGTTGCAGGTTCGAATCCTGCCGGGATCGCCAACGAAATCAATATATTAGATAACCTTTTGGACCTGATTTCTTGTCTGACTTGTCTGTCAAAATTCCCCTGCATTTCTAATGGTTCCCCGCGTCGTCCGGCGGCTCCGTCCGACAAGAGTCAGACATCGAATCGCAAAGGACCGAAGGCTCTAAGCCGGCCTTGCGGCCATCCTCCCACAATTCGATCAACGCGCAGCCGACTTGGTCGTGATGGCTTTGTGGACACCCTGCCGTATTCCAGAGCTTGGCGTATCCGCGCGAGTTTGCGAGGGCCGCAGCGAACCGCTGTTCAATCTCGAAATCATCAGCCTCAATGGTGATCATGTGGGGGGCTCCGTGTTCGTTCACCGGACAACCATGCTCGAAATCCACGCACAACCAACGAGACGTCGCGTTGACTGTCAACACTACCGGTTGTCAGAGCCGCAATTCCCATGACGACGACGTGGGCTCGTTCTCGGCAAACCACAGGCCTTGAGCTAGACTCATCACGAGGTCATCGTGGGCGCCGATCTTGGCCTCAAAAGTCGTGCGACCGCTCGCAGTGATTTTTCGAGTGAAGTCGCGAAGCTCCTCGGCGAGCGTGACGCTCTCGGAGCTTTCAAGAACCGAGCGAGCGCCGGAAGCCCTAAATGTCCCGCGTGGTCCGCCTGATCCCGCACGAAGAAAGCTTTGAGGTTCGCGGGTTTCCCATGCCGCCCCAGCCCGCCGTCATCAGTCGCGACGGGCGTCTCGTTTTCGGACCGCCCCGGTTCGTTCGTGAACCGCCAATCAGGTTTTCGACGTTTCCGAATCTCGATAGCTCTTTGGCATGCCGCCGAAGCGACGCTTGATCCATAAAGGAATAGTTTTTGCGGTCGAGGCCGCCGAACTCCCCGGCTTATTTCGTTTTCGATTCGAGATCGCTGACAAGGAAGTCCAGGGCCGAGTCAAAACAGGCCTGCTCGGCATGGCCGTAAAGCGGGCCAGGGCGGCGATCGATCGAAAGATCAGACTGCAGCGGGAACACAGCCCCGTCATGCGGCCCACGACGCCCCGTCGCTCCGCACCGACGCACCCCGAGGGATAGCTACACTGGACCGCATCTCGGCCGGCGGAATCATGGGGCATGCCGGCAGCGCCTTGGGGCGGAGACGGCCCGCCGACCCCGACGATTGCACACCGGTATCATCGTCAGGGCCCGCCCTGCCCCGGTAACCTTTAGCGCTTAGGTTAAATTCAGGCCTTTATTGCAAATCCTATCAAGCGCGGGATGCTGTCTCGCCTGACAACTTGGCCGAACACCCATTTCAATGGCCAAATTTCAATTGTCAGGCGCGGACCGGAGCGCAAGCGGAGGCCCGTCATTGCAGAGTCGACGTTCATTTGGAGATGCGATGAACGATTTCGGAAAACTCGCAGCGCAAATCAGGGGCGCTCGCGCATTGCTTGGCTGGTCGCAGGCCTATATGGCGGAAGGCGTGAATGTTCGTCGTGCCGTCATCGCCGATCTTGAAAGCTGCCAGCGCGAGCCGCCAGCGGCGCTATTGCTTGCCTTGATGAAGGAGTTGAGCGCGGCCGGCATCATATTCACCGAAAAAGGCGTTGAATTTCTGAGATGGCCGCCAAGACCCTATGTGCCGACCGGATGCGTCGTCGACGGGAAGCGCATCCGGAGAAAGCTGCATTCGAGAGCGCGACGGGACGCAGGCACCTAGACTGGAAGCCCGTTAAGGTTCGGCCAATTTCCGTTTTTACGCATTTCCTGCTCCTGCAGTACACGGTAAAGTCGTTTCATGTTTGAAGGATTGTCGAGGCAGGAAATCATAGGTTGGCTGATCTGCCTGATTTTAGCGGTAGGGCTCACCATTTTTGGAAGCGCCTATTTGGCCACCTCGTACCTCAGCGCCGACGTATCGAGCGCGCTGAAGCGTCCGGAGAGCGCACCTCAAATTCAAAAAGGCGGAACACCCTAGCCGTTCCTTCACGCCTGAATCGGTTGTCCCATACGCACCCGTTCATCATTCGAACTTTCCAGAACACTCCATTGATGAGTCGTGGCACGTCAATGGTTGAAGTTGACTGGTTCTCCGCTGTTGCGAAGGCTCTTTGCTTGCGCGCGTCCAGGTGCTGACCGAACATGCAAACTATTTCGATATTGAGTCGCGGCTTCGGGGACAGATCGAATGGGCAATTTCGTCGAGGCGACACGGGAACTCTGCGACGACCTGGACAGCCTGGTGGAAATCGCAAGACAGAGTCGGGCGCCGATAAGGGCGCTCTCGCTGATCGAACGGGCGCGAGCGGACCTGCAGGCTTATCTCGAGGAAATCGATCCGACCTCGCTGGCTACCCGAGGCGAGATCGGGTTCAAGGCGCAGCAATAGGTGGCGTTTGCGGCAGCATCGTTGCGCCGGCCGGAGTCGGTGCTATGATGATCGCGAGCAACCGGGCTCGACATTTGCGTCGGACTTTCTGGGAAATTGTGATCCCAGCCATACTTCGCCCGCTGCATTCCGCATAGAAACCAGCTAATTTTTATTTCAGGCGTTTGAGATGGACAAGGATTTTTGCAGTCAGCAGGCAAAATTGGTGCGCGCGCTCGCTGACAATTCGGACCCCTTGATCAGAATGCGGCTGTTGCAGCTCGCCGAACACTACGAACGCCGCCTTTCGATCCTCAACGCGAAAAAGGAAGAAGTGCGAGAACCCCAACGAAAGTAATCGCTACAGCGCGCATGAAGCCTGTCATCGGCATTTTCCTCGCAGTGGTCCTCGGAGTCGCGGGCGCGGTCTACTGGCAGTTCTCCCGCCGGGCGACGGCAGAGGACTATTTTCGGATCAATGTCTCTGTTGTCCGTGACAGGCTCGCCTCGGCCGATGCTGGGGCGGTGATATTCCTGGGCGACAGCATCGTTTGGCGGGCGCCGCTTCCTGTACGGATATGCGGCCATCCGGCGGTCAATGCCGGCATCAGCGGCGTGGATGCTGCGACCTATCTCGCCTTGCTCGACACGATTGGCGATTTCCGGGGTGCGGCGATCGTCGTGGCCCTGGGCACCAACAACGCCAAGAAGATCAATACCGCGGACTTTGCCAAGGATTATGCGGCGCTCCTCAAAGCCCTGACGGCGCGAGCGCCAACTATCGTTCTGGTCGGGCTGCCGCCGATCGAGGACGGGATGGAGACCTCCGACTTCGATCCCGCCGCCGCAGAGCGTATCAACCGGGAGATCCAGGCGTTTGCCAACCGCATGGGAAGCCCTTTCGTTGACGTGCGTGCGGCCATGTCGATCGATCATCGGCTCACCATCGACGGCGTGCATCCCTCTTCGGAAGGGTTCAAGGTCTGGTTGCGGGCCATCGAGCCCAAGGTGGCCTCGGCCATGGGATGTTCATGACGACCGAAGACTGGATGGAGACGCGCCTTTGTGGCGCTCTCGGATGCTTCATCTCAAAGAGCAGCCCGCCATTCGCGGCGGGCCACCAAGTTTAGGGAGGAAACGCCGTGAGACACGGCGCCTGCGAAGGTACGGCGATTCGCCGCTTCGTCCTGTGCTCGATTTCACACAGCAAGCGCGAATCTCGCCGCCCCGCCCTCGGGGACGCGTGCGTTCGAGGCCGGGGACAGGCTGACGTTCTGACGGTTATTCGGAAGCCCGCACCAGATTGGCGCGCCGAAAGGCAAAAGCCGGAAGAGAGTTTGGCTCGCTTGATGTCTCGTGCGCTTCCATATTGACGGGTTCGGGCGTCTCACCGATCGCCACCCGCCTGTGGAGAGCCCGCCAATCGATTTTGTCGGCCGCCTCCAAAAAGGCTACCAGCAGGCTGTGGTCCTTCCGCAGCCCCTCGATCACCGCGCTCATATCGTCGCGATTCTTCATGGCCTGATGATGTACCCGCGTGGTTAAGGCGCAGTAAACCGGTTGAGCACGGCCTTCGGAGTTCCCGGAACCTTCGGCCTTAACCGTCAATTTACCATAAGCGTCCATGCTGGGATTCCGAGTAATCGCGACAGGTTTGAACTGCATGACCCCGCAACACCATTTGAGGGCGGCAGCGCGAAGAGACGAAAATGTCTTGGGTTTTCCGCGACCGTTGATTTCAGACGCAGGCGCAGCCGCCCTGGATTTGGTCTATCAGGCGGCTGACTTATTCCGCGGCATGGAGGAGCGCGCCCGCGAGACGGAGGCTCGCGCACAAGCGCTGTGCAAGAGCGCCTCGGAGAAGTTGCGGCAGGCCGAGGTAAGAGCTGAGGCGGCCGAACGCGCGCAACGCGAGCTTATCGTCAACGCCGAGCACAAGCTTCAGGATGCTTCCAGGGCCCTGGAGCGCGCCCAGTCACGCATCGAGGAACAGCAAGACCAGTTGACGGCGGTCGAGTTTCGCGCCCAGGCAGCGGAGGCCGAAGCCCGAGAGGCGAAACAAGCCTTGGCACTGGTCGAAGAAGCCATCCGCCGGAGGCTGCTGAGTACAAATTTGGAAAATGGCCGCAGATTGACAGAAGTGGCTTAGGTCAAAGTACCTGTTTTGGTCGCATTACCACGCAAGCACGCTGAGTAGATTTCAGGATATTGCACCATGGGCAAAGGAATTTCGGTAGCTGTTCTCACCATTGTCGCCGCCGTGGCGGCAGATCAGTACTTCAACTTCGGCTATTATACCGATGGCACACTGGCCATGCTGAGACAAATTCAGCATTCATTTGGAGGGTGAGCGGAGGAACCGCGGGGCACGCCGCATACGGGCCTATTGCTTGTACGTGACATTCGGGATCAGGGCATCACCGCCGCTGACCGGCTGATTTAGGATCACCAGCGGCTGCGCAGCAAGGCTTTGTGCAGATGCAGGAAGACCCTGCACCGCAGGCGATGGCGACGGTTTGCCAGGCTCTCTCCGCCGAGATACCACGCGCGGGTAAGCTTCCGGTGGAGACGATCGGCATCGATTGCGTTCAGCCTGTTGAGTGTCAGCATGGTGAACCTCCTGACGAAGCGTTGGGTCGGCTCAGGATCGAAGATGCCGGGGCCCACGTCGGTGACACTGCTCACAGAGGTAGATACATTGCGGTTTGCATCTTGCCGGTATCGCCACGTCGGGCCGGTGTCGAAAGGCCATCGCCGACTTCGAACACTTTTAGCTATCCGCGCGCTCTAAAGTTTTGGATATCGCAACCATCAGCCACATCGCACGGTAGCCGTAAGCTGCCCGTAAGCTTGCCGTCGCAGTGTCCATACGCGCCGTTCTCAGCGGCGTAAGCCTCTCCGAAAGGAAAAGCGGCCCCGCCCCGTGCTCGCATCGGGCGGGGTTTTCCATCCGCGCCGGCTCGACTCGTCGCTTCCAGGGGTGCGCGCTAGAAATCCGCCGACAATACCGAAAGCGCCGTCATGCTCGGCGCCAGGAACACCGCGACGCCCTTGTAGCGGATGAAATCCCTGAGCTGAAAATTGACCGCGGAGCCGTCGGACAGGGCGACGTGATACTCCGCATTCGCACCGGGAAAGGCGCGGTTGCCGAACAGGCCGTCCTGCGCGTTGAGTCCGTCCGGGATGCTCTTGAAGGTGTCGCTGAAGTCGGTCTTCTGCAGCCAGCGCATCACCGTGTAAAACTGCTCGTTGACCCGCGCGAAACAGAACAGGCCGACCAGGCCGCGGTCGACGCCGTCCTCCACGGCGCCCGCGAGCGGCGACCCATAGGAAAACCCGCGCCGGATCAGCCGCGGCGTGCCGCGGGGAAAGCGGACCTGATTGGCGAATTTCAGCGCCTGATCGCGCCCGTTGGCGACGCGCATGTGCGAGGTGATCGGGCATTTCATCCCGGTCGCGTCGTCGGCATAGCCGAAATCATTGTCGAGCTTCGGCGGTACCGGCGGCGCGTCCGGAAATTTCGCAAGCGGCGAGCCGTCGCGCCAGCGTCCCAGCATCTTGGCTGCCACCCACTCCTGCGCCAGCTCGCGCGGCACCGATGGCGGCGCCTTGGTGCTCTCGTCCACGAGGAATTTGTTGAAGGTCGCGACATCCTGATGGATCCAGGCAAGCGCGACGTGCGAGCCGTCGCGGGCAAAATCCTGCCACGGCCCCGGCCGCTGCGGCGAGGTCGGGTAGTCACTGTTGGGATAGCCAAGCAGGATTTCGCGAAGGTCCACCGAACCCGGACGGCCGCTATCGCTCCAGTCGATATCGGGCGTCGTGATGCCGTCGCGATAGCCGAAATGCAGCCGCCCGTCGCGCGGGCGCACGCCCGCAAGCGCTCCGTCGTCGAAGCTCGCGAGCGTCAGCTCCTGCAATCCGCAACGCGCCGCCGCTTCGCGTAATTCCGTCAAGGCCTGCGCCTTCCGATCGGCATCGAAGCAGGCATAGACGGCGAGATCGATGTTTTCAGAGGTGAACCGGCCTTCCCACCAGCCTTCGGGCGCGCTGCCGCCGACGAACCCGAGCTGCCGCGCCATGGCAAGGCTGTCGGGCGCCTGCGTGGAATCCGTGAAGAAGACCTCGAGCGCCCGCCGGCCCTGCTCAACGTCCAGCGTGGGATGGCCGCGCAGCAGCTTTGCCAGACCGTTCCAGCTGAACAGCAGATGATATTCGGCCTCGCCGGCGATATCCGCCGCCGCGCCGCGCGGCACCTTCGGCGCATACCCGCGCAGGAATTGCCGTGCCGCGTCCGCGTCGCCCAGCTTGAATAGCAGCACCGAGATAAAGGGCTTCACCGGGCTGCGGACAACCAGGGCCTGGATGTTTTCAATATCGGCCATCGATCCAACCGGAATGGTTGACGTGGTTCGTCAGTAATTTCCGTTCAGGCCTTGTCCAGCGCAGCCAGGATCTGCTCGACCGTCTTGTGATTATACGCCGAGAACAGCCACCCCGCCGGCTTTCCCTCCAGGTCGGTCGAGTTACCAGTCGTATTTCCGAGCGCCCGAAGGTTATGATCCTTGGCAAAATTGAAGAACCCGTTGGGGTCGTTGACATCGGGCATGTTGTCGGCGAGTCCAAAGATCGCCGCGAAGACCGGCGTCAGTTCGCGCCGGAAGAACTCGGTATATTCCTGGTGCGATCCCTCATATTCGGTGAGTACCTGGATGTACTTGTTGTCGATGACCAGCACGCGCGCGAAGTGAACCAGTTTCGATTTCCTCAGCGCCTCCTCGATTTTCGGCTGCACCATCGTCGGAAATATCGCCTCCAGTTGCTGGAGCTTCTTCAGGGTTTCCTGATCCTGCTTGATCGGCAAAGTCAGATTGAGTGCATGAGTCATGTGACCCTCCTGCCATGCAATCACAGGTTTATGCCGGATTTGACCGGCATGATGATATGAACTGACCCACACTTCCCTGCAGATTGGGCCCTCGGTGCGGAAGCCGCCCGGCGATTTCGCCACGCTTTTGCCGCCAAGCTATCGGGGAATCGTCGCTGTTTGCGGTTTCCTCTCAGTCGGGCTTTACTCACTCCGACGCTCAACCGAGGCGAGAACATTGAACGAGCCAAAGCCGGTTGCCGACTGGGCTACCGATTTCGACCCCACCCATCCCGCGTGGATCGACGACCCCGCCCCGATCCTGAAGGAAATCCGCAGCCGCTGCCCGGTCGCGCATACCGACCGCATGCTCGGCGTCTACCTCACCACGACCTACCAGGCCGCGCGCGAGGTGATGCTCAATTGGAAGGTGTTTTCCTCGCGCCGGGTGGTCGTGCGCAATGACCGGCCACAGCAGATGGTGCTGGCGCCGCCGGTCAGCGTCGACCCGCCGCACCATACCTGGATCAAGCAGGTGCTGCTGCCGGTGTTCACGCAGGAGGCGACCAGGAAGCTCGAGGGCCATATCCGGGAGACCTGCCGCATGCTGCTGGCTGGCCTCAAGGGCCGCAAGAGCTGCGACGCCGGTCAGGACTACGCCGCCCATGTCGCCGCGATCACGCTGGCCCATCTCCTCGGGGCACCGAAGCAGGACAGCGGCCTCCTCTTGAAATGGATCCACGAGATGTTCGACGTCGGCGTCACCGACCCGGTGCGCCTGTTCGCCGCCATTCGCGAGAGCGAGGCCTACTTCGCCAAACTCGTCGAGGCCAGGCGCGCGAAGAACGAGGACGACACCATTACGTTATTGGTCAACGCGAAGGACGGCGACGGCAAGCCCCTGACCGACGCCTACATCCAGGCCACCCTTCGGGTGCTGATGATGGCTGGCGTCGACACCAGCCTGTGCGCGATTGCATCCGCGATCTGGCACATGTCCGAGCATCCCGAGGACCGCGACCGGCTGGTCGAGAACCCCTCGCTCATTCCCGGCGCGATCGAGGAGTTTTTGCGCGCCTACCCGCCGGCGACTGCGGGGCGCGAGGTGATGATGGAAACCGAGGTCCAGGGCTGCCCGATGAAGCCCGACAACATGGTGCTCGTCTCATTCATGGCCGCCAACCGCGATCCGGCCGTGTTCGCCGATCCCGAGAAGGTCGTGATCGACCGCGCCGACAGCAACAGGCACATGGCCTTCGGCTACGGCATCCACCGCTGCATCGGCATCCATCTCGGCCGCGCCGAGATGACCATCGCGGTCGAGGAATGGCTGAAGGCCTTCCCGAAATTCCGGCCCGATCCCGAAGGCGAAGTGCGTTTCTCGGTCGGCCAGATGCGCGGGCCGCACCATCTGCCGATCCTGCTGTCGTAAGCGGCTGTCTCATTTGCAAGCGGAAATGCGCCTCCCCGCCCCCGCGGCCCCGCCCCAGGATCGCCGTGCTTGCGCCCGATTTAGACACGCATGCGCCAAATTTGTAACCGGCTGATTTACCATAACCGGCGCGTCGAACTTGTGTGCGTTGAGTTGGGGTAATGGCTGCGTATCGACACCGTACTTGGCGGGGAAAGATGGCCGCGTTCGCGCTTGTGCTCGGCACCTTGCCGGCACAAGCCGAAACGTTCCAGCAGATGTGGATGGGCCGCGTCGCGCGTCCGCCCGCCGACAACGAAGAAGCGTCCGTCTATTGGGAAGACAAATGGGACGCGCGCGGCAAGCGCTTCAAGCCCGGCGAGGTCTCCTGCGCGCATCGCACCGAGGCCTTCGGCACGATCTTCATCGTGACCAATCTCGACAACGGCAAGCGGATCGAGTGCCCCGTGCAGGATCGCGGGCCGTTCGCGAAAGGCCGGGTGCTGGACTTCTCGCTGGGAGCCGCGAAAAAGATTGGTTGCGACGGTCTCTGCCGCGTCACCGTGCGGCGCGCCGGCTACGAATAACGCAAGATGCAGGAGGCGCAGGTCCTCCTCGTTCCAATCGCGAACATGACCCTCCAAAAAGAAAAAAGCGCGGACCCGGAGGTCCGCGCTTCCATCAAATCAGCCGCAGTCCGGCCTCGCGCTCAATAGCATGCGCGCGGATCGGCCTGCACATATTGTCCAGACGGATAGCGATAGTAACAGACGCCGTCGGCCACCCAGTAGCCGGGACGCGAGGCCGCGGAGGCGCCGGCGATCGCACCGGTCGCTCCGCCAATGACGGCACCGGCCGCCGCACCGCTCGCCCGCCCGGTCAGAAGACCGCCGAGCACGCCGCCCACGATCGCGCCACCAACGGCGCTCGCACCCGGATCCGGCGGGGGTGGCGGCGGGTAGGCGTCGGGCGGCGGGGCATAGGCTGCAGCCGGCGCATAACCGACGTCGTCGGCGTAGTCTTCGGAAATATAGCCCGGCGGGCCCTCGAGGCGCTCCGGATACCAATACCAGACGCCGCCAACATCCCACCACCAGCCGTTGCGGCCGTTGTGGACCTCATGCCGCCACCGGCCGCCTTCCCAGGCGAGTTGGCCGCGATAGGCGTGGCCGGCGAAATGGCGCGCCTGGATCGGTCCGCCATGCATGCGCGGACCGCCTCCGGGACCGCCCGGAGCGCGCATTGCCGCGGGTCCGGGACCACCCGGCCCTCCACGTACCGCCGCGGGTCCGGGGCCGCCGGGCACACGTGCTGCGGACGGACCGGGAGTGCCGGGTCCGCGAACCGCAGCGGAACCGGGGCCCGGCGCATGGGCTGCCGCCGGCCCGGGCCCACCCGGCGTGAGCGATCTTGCGCCTGCCGGCGGCTTGCCACCGCCGGGCGGTGGTCCCTTGTGCTGCTGGTTTGCGTCTTCGGCATGTGCCGAAACCGCAAACACCGCCAGCAGTGACACCAACGGAAGGACGAACGTAGATCGGGTGGACGCGCTCATTCTGGAAAAACCCCCTTTTAGCCGCGCTGCCGGCACCGATTGGCGCGCCACAGCACCGAAACGCTCAAAGCCCACTTCCGCGCCGAAGAATGACGCGGCCAATATTGCTGACCGGCTTGTCGCGCCTTGTCTTGTTACAAATCCGTAAGATCGCGACAATTTTGCGTCGATTCGAGGCGTTCGAATCGCGCTTTTCCGCACGGTTTCGCGCCTTATCGCGCGGGCTCGATGACGTTGCAATTGGTCCGCCCCGACATCACGCAATCCTGCATCTTGCTGGCAGCGGTGAGATCGCGCGCAAGCCATACGCCGACCACGAGCAGGACGATGGCGATGACGAGCCCGGCGATCGCGCCACGGCGGTTGTCACCGGGCTCTTGCTCGGAATTGGTCATCGCGCGGTCGTTTGCGGCTTTCGGAAGCGGACGCCCCTTCTAGCACGACCGCGCGGAAAGCGTCACGCCCGTCTCATCTCCATCAGATCCGATGAAGGCGAGCGATGGATGGTAGGCTGGGCGTGGCTGACCTTGCGGCAGGTCGTCATGATCGCGGCGGACCGATGGCATTCCCATTCGGCACCGAGCGCAGTGTTCGGTACCGGTGTCGGATAGGCAATGCCGATCGAAAGCGCCACTCCGGCGCAGGCCAACGCCGCACCGATGATCCAGAGCGCCTTACGATTTCGTGATGAGCCGTTCATTGCCGTCTCTCCTCGTTGAGGTGCGCGAACCATAGGGCCGCCCCCTCTGTTCCCGTTGTGATCGGGATCACATGCGACCAATTTGCACAGCGGTGCCTTCGAACCTGTTTCAAGACGAGCATTTCGCTGATTTCAGGGGAGGTAGACCGGGATTTGGGTGGCTTCCGGCCGCGCGACGCTGTACATCGCTCCCGAACACGTGAACGCATGTTCGGCGGTCGCGCCCTCCAAGAGATAATGCAAGAGACGAAAGGTACAAGGCTCACTGCGATGAGTGGCTTTAGAGAACCAGGCTTCGCCGACCGGCAGAAAGCGGCACAACAGGCGAAGAAGAATCTCCTGAACAAATTCCGTGCTCAGCCCGGTCTGGACGATCCGACAGTCGCGGCGCGTCGCGCCGAGCGCGAAGCGATTGCGGCCAACCGAGAAAAGGCAAGGTTGACGCGCGAGGCCGAAAAGGCCGAGCAGAAGCGGCGCGCAGAAGAAGCCGCCGCCGACGAAGCCCTGCGCCTCGCGCGCGAGAAGGAAGAGGAGGCGACTCGCGCCGCTGCCATCGAGGCTGAACAGAAGGCCAAGCGCGACGCGCGTTACGCCGCCCGCAAGGTCCGCGGCAAGAAGAAGTAGCCGACAACTCTCGGCAACTGATCGGAAGCAAAGCAGGCTTGCCTTTTGGGCAAGCCGGCATCGGCACTCGAACCGGATCAGTTCTTCTTCATCATGTTGTCGTCTTTCTTCATGCCGTCCTTGGACATGGAATCCTTGGACATCGAGTCTTTCGACATCGAGTCCTTCTTCATGTTGTCCTTCATATTGTCCTTGGACATCGTGTCCTTCTTCATGCCGTCGTCCTTGCTCATCTTGTCCTGGGCGAGGGCGGCCGGTGCGAGCGCGAGGCCAAGCGAGAGGACAGCAGCCGAAACTCCGAGCGCAACGCGGGTGCGAATGGTCATGATGGGTCATCCCTTCCTTCGAAGACTGGTTTGAAAGCGACTGATGCCGCCACGTCTCTTCGACGGACATGCGACAGGATTTGTTACGGTTAAGAACGAAATTTTCGGCACGACCGGATTTTCGCCACCTTCGCGGGTGTTTTGTTTCGCAGGCGCGACACATTTTCGCCCGCGAAAAACGTGTTAGTCGCCAGCGCGCATGCCCGCAGGATTGGGCCGGGTGTGCGCCGCACCAATCTCGCCGCTTCCGTCGGGACCCGACTATCGGACTAGAGAATAATCGGGAGCACACCGGCTATATGCGCTCAACGCCGGCTGAAGACCCAACCAGAGGTCGTTTTTAGGGGAAGTACCATGCTTACACGCCGCCACGTCATCGCATCCGCGATCGCCGCACCCGCCATCCTGCGTCTTGGGACCGGTACGGCAAAAGCCGCAACCACCCTGAAAATCTCCCATCAATTTCCGGGCGGCACCATCGACAAGGGTGACTTCCGCGACCGGCTGTGCCGTATGTTCGCAGCCGAGGTCTCCAAGCGCTCGAATGGCGACATCGCCGCGGAGATTTATCCCAACTCTTCGCTGATCAAGACCAACGCGCAGTTCTCGGCGATGCGCAAGGGCGCACTCGACATCAGCCTTTATCCGATGCCCTATGCCGGCGGCGAATTGCCGGAGACGAATATCGGCCTGATGCCCGGTCTGGTTGCAACCTACGACCAGGGCCTGCGCTGGAAAAAGGAGCCGGTCGGCAAGGCCTTGACCGACTTCCTCGCCGACAAGGGTATCATCCTGCTGAGCTGGGTCTGGCAGGCCGGCGGTGTCGCCAGCCGCTCGCGCCCGATCGTCGCGCCCGAGGATGCCAAGGGCCTGAAGGTTCGCGGCGGCTCGCGCGAAATGGATATGGTGCTGCAGACCGCCGGCGCTGCCGTGCTCTCGGTGCCGTCGAACGAGCTCTATGCCGCGATGCAGACCGGCGCCTGCGACGCCGGCATCACCTCGTCCACCAGCCTGATCTCGTTCCGTCTGGAGGAGGTCTCGAAGTCGCTGACCTCCGGCGCCGGTGCCTCCTACTGGTTCATGCTGGAGCCGTTGATGATGTCGAAAGCCATCTTCGACAAGCTGCCGAAGAACCAGCAGGATATCCTCGTTGCCGTTGGCAGCGAGCTCGAGGCCTTCGGCAAGAAGGGCGCGCAGGATGACGATATCGAGGTTGCCAAGGTCTACGAGAAGGCCGGCGCCAAGGTCAGCAAGCTTGACATAGCGACCGTCAACAAGTGGCGCGACATTGCGCGCGATACCGCTTGGAAAGATTATAGTGCTAAGACTACGACCGCAGCAAACCTGCTGAAGCTCGCGAGCGACGTCTCTGCATGATGCATGGTCCGATTCCGGATCAAAGCGAACTCAAAGCAACCATCACGGGCCCTCCGCTCGTGGTGGCTCTCGGACGCACGCTTGGTCTTTGCAACCGTGTCATCGTCATGCTGGCCGGCATCGCGCTGGTCGCGGCCTGTGTGATCCTGAGCTACAGCGTGCTCGGCCGTGCGCTCTTCAAGAGTCCCAACTACTGGCAGGACGAAGCGGCGGTGTTCCTGCTGGTTGGCGCCACCTTCATGACGTCGGCCTTCGTGCAGAGCGAGCGCGGCCATGTCGGCATCGAAGCCTTTGTCGGACTGCTGTCGCCCTTCGCCAACCGCATCCGCCTGTGGCTTGTGGACTTCGCAAGCTTCGCCTTTTGTGCCTTCTTTGCCTGGAAGTCGTGGACGCTGGCGCATGAGGCCTGGGTCGATGGCCAGGTCTCCAACTCCATGTGGTCGCCGCCGCTCGCCATCCCCTATGTGCTGATGGCCTGCGGCATGACGTTGCTGTGCGTGCAGCTCATCCTGCAGATCGTGATTCCCCTGACCGGTGCGACGCGCCGATGACGGTTTTGGGTATCGGCATCAGTTACGGCGTCGCGACCTTGCTTGCGATGTTCTCGGGCATGCCCATTGCATTTGCTTTGGGCGCGGTCGCCGTCGTGTTCATGGCCATCTATATGCCGCACGCCTCGCTCGATACGGTGACGCAGAACGTCTACGAGGAAATGGCCTCGATCACCCTGTTGTCGATCCCGCTGTTCATCCTGAAAGGCGTGGCGATCGGCCAATCGCGCGCCGGCCAGGATCTCTATTCGGCGCTGCACGCCTGGCTGCACCGGATTCCCGGCGGGCTTGGCATCGCCAACGTGTTTGCCTGCGCGCTGTTCGCGGCCATGGCAGGCTCCTCGCCTGCGACCTGCGCGGCGATCGGCTCGGCCGGTATCCCCGAAATGCGCAAGCGCGGCTACTCCGGCGGGTTGGCCGCCGGGATCATCGCCGCCGGCGGCACGCTCGGCATCTTGCTGCCGCCCTCGATCACCATGATCCTGTTCGCGGTTGCCGCGGAAAAATCCCTCGGCCGGCTGTTCCTCGCCGGCATCGGACCCGGATTGCTGCTGGTCACGCTGTTCGGCCTCTATGCCGTGTACCGCTTCCGGAAAGAGTATGCTGCCGCCAGCGCCCTCTATGAGAAGACCGGGGCGGAATCCGCGATCCTGCACCGCGACGAATTTACCATGGCCGAACGCTTCAACGTCCTGCCCCGCGTCCTCCCGTTCGTGTTGCTACTGACCGGCGTGATGATCGCGCTGTACGGCGGCTATGCGACGCCGTCGGAGACCGCGGGCCTCGGCGGACTGCTGGCACTGGTGCTGATCGCCATGATCTACAGCGTATGGCGGCCTTCCGACCTCGCGCCGATCATGAGATCGACCATCAGCCAGTCCACCATGCTGATGATGATCATCGGCATGTCGCTGCTTTATTCCTACGTGATGAGCTATCTGCACATCTCGCAATCGGCCGCCGAATCCATCATCGCCATGCATCTGCCGCGCTGGGAATTGCTGGCAGCGATCCTGGTCATGGTGGTCATCCTCGGCTTCTTCCTGCCGCCGGTGTCGATCATCCTGATGACCGCACCGATCATCCTGCCGCCGCTGCGCGCGGCGAATTTCGACATCATCTGGTTCGGTGTCGTCATGACCATCGTGATGGAGATGGGACTGATCCACCCGCCCGTCGGCCTGAACATCTTCGTCATCCGCAACGTCGCACCGGATATCTCCCTCAGCGAAGTGATCTGGGGCACGCTACCGTTCGTGCTGCTGATGATGCTGGCAGTGCTGATCCTCTGCTTCGTGCCGGAGATTTCGACCTCGCTGCCGGACCTGATCATGGGACCGGACGGAAGCCGGTAGCGGCTATCGGGCAGCGCGCTTCTTCGCATTCAACGCAGTGGCGACGCGGCTGACCGGCGTACGGCCGATCAGGGCCGTGATCTCGTTGGTCGCGGCCAAAAGCTTCGGCATGTCGACGCCGGTTTTGATCCCCATGCCTTCGAGCATGTAGACGACATCCTCCGTTGCGACATTGCCGGTCGCGCCCGGTGCGAACGGGCAGCCGCCGAGGCCGCCCGCGGCGGAATCGATCACGGTGACGTCCTCTTCCATCCCGGCATAAAGGTTCGCCAGCGCCTGGCCATAGGTATCATGGAAGTGCATCGCGAGCTTTTCCCTCGGGACATGCTCGCCGACCGCACGCAGCATTGCCTTGGCCCTGGTCGGCGTGCCGACGCCAATGGTGTCGCCGAGCGAGATTTCGTAGCAGCCGAGGTCCCACAATGTCTTCGCGACCTCGGCCACCGCCTTCGGCTTGATCTCGCCATCGAAGGGACAGCCGAGCACGGTCGAGACGTAGCCGCGCACCTTGACGCCATCTGCCTTGGCGCGCTCCATCACCGGCTTGAACCGCTCGATCGACTCGGCAATCGAGCAATTGATATTGGCGCGTGAAAAGCCTTCGGAGGCCGCTGCAAACACCGAGACGACCTTGGCGCCACACGCACGTGCGACTTCATAACCCTTCTCGTTGGGTACCAGCACATGGAACTCGCCGGGCAGATCATTGACGGCCCGAAGCACCTCCTCGGAGCCGACCATCTGCGGAATCGCCTTGGGCGAAACGAACGCGCCGACCTCGATCGTGTGCAGACCTGCGTCCAGCAGCTTCTTGATGAAGGCGATCCGGTTCGCGACGCTGACCGGCGTCTTCTCGTTCTGCAGCCCGTCCCGCGCTCCCATCTCGATGATACGCACGGTGTCGCCCACGGCTCACCTCACGACGCAGGTTCGACTTCGGCGAGTTCGACGCCTTCCTGCACGATGTCGCCGACCTTGCACTTGATCTTCTTGAGGACGCCGGCGAACGGCGCGCGCAGCGTCTGTTCCATCTTCATCACCTCAAGGGTGAGGATCGGCGCCCCCTTCTCCAGCTTCGCGCCCTCTTCGGCCAGCAGCGCCACGACTGTGCCCGGCAAGGGCGCGACGATCTTGTCCTCGCCGGTCTGCTCCTCGGTCTCGCCGCCGAACGGGTCGACCCAATGCAGCTCGAAGCGGCCATTGCGGGTGCGGAGATAGAGTTCCTGGCCCTCGACCACGGTGACCGTATGGGACTTCACACCATCCAGCATCACGTCATGGCCACCCGCCTCCGAAGCCGACGAGGCGAAGACGATTTCGCGATTGTCGATGCTCAAGGTCGATGGACCATTGCCATAACGCAGGACCACCTTCTTTTCGACGTCCTGCCCGGCCCGCAGCGAGAACACCCGTTCGCGCCGGCCGACCGGCATCCAGCCAAAGGTGCGCCAGGGCGAATGGCCCTCCCGCTCTGCCGCCTTTGCTTCCTCGCCGAGGATCGCCGTGACGGCGGCGGCGATTTCGAGATCGCCGGGCGCAGAAGCCGCAGGCGTCAGAACCTTCAATTCGCGCTCGATGAAACCGGTATCGATCTTGTTGGTGCGAACTTTCGGATGCGTGATCAGTGCCGCCAGAAACGGCGTGTTGGTAACGATGCCGCGAACGTCGGTCTCTTCCAGTCCGCGGTTGAGCCGGTCGATCGCCGCCTCGCGCGTCGGCGCCCAGGCAATCACCTTCGCCAGCATGGCGTCGTAATAGGGCGAGACCGCGTCGCCCTCGCGGTAGCCGGCGTCGATGCGCAGCCCGTCCGTTTGCGGCGGCAGGCGCCAGGTGCGGATCTTGCCGACCGAGGGCATGAAATTCTTGTGCGGGTTTTCCGCATACACCCGCGCCTCGATGGCGTGGCCGTTCATCCTGATCTGGTCCTGCTTCAACGGCAGTCTCTCGCCGAAGGCGACGCGCAATTGCCACTCGACGAGATCGATGCCCGTGATCAGTTCGGTCACGGGATGCTCGACCTGCAGGCGCGTATTCATTTCGATGAAGAACACGTCCTTCCCGTCGGAGACGAATTCGATGGTGCCGGCGCCGACATAATTCACCGCACCGGCGGCCTTCCGTGCGGCCTCGCAGACCGCTTCCCGCTGCTTCGCATCGAGTGTCGGCGATGGCGCCTCCTCGATCACCTTCTGATGCCGCCGCTGCAACGTACATTCGCGCTCGAACAGCGACAGCAGGTTGCCGTGGCTGTCGCCGATCACCTGCACTTCGATGTGACGAGGATTGTCGACATATTTCTCGATCAGCATGCGGTCGTCGCCGAACGCCGCTTTCGCCTCGCGCTTGGCGCTCGTGATGGCCGCGCCCAGTTCCGCGGCCGAGCGGACAACGCGCATGCCGCGACCGCCGCCGCCGGCGGACGCCTTGACCAATACCGGGAATCCAATCCTGTCGGCCGCCTTCGCCAGGATCGCGTCATCCTGGTCCTCTCCGTGATAACCGGGCACCAGCGGCACGCCGGCCTTTTCCATCAGCGCTTTCGAACCGGACTTCGAGCCCATCGCGGTCATCATCGCGGCGGTAGGACCGACAAAGACGAGACCCGCTTTCGCGCAGGCGTCCGCGAACTCGGCGTTTTCGGAGAGGAAGCCGTAACCGGGATGGACGGCCTCGGCGCCGGTCTGACGCGCGGCCTCGATCACCCGCTCGATATTGAGATAGCTGTCGCGGGCGCGCGGCGGTCCGAGCAGCACCGCCTCGTCGGCCAGACTGACGTGCATGGCGCCGCGATCGGCCTCGGAATAGACGGCGACAGTGCGCAGCCCCATGGCGCGCGCGGTGCGGATCACCCGGCAGGCGATCTCGCCGCGGTTGGCGACCAGGAGCGTGCGAAAACGCCGGTACATTTTTGCGCGGTCCATTGTCACATCCTGAACAGGCCGAACCTGGTCGGCTCGATCGGCGCGTTCGACGCCGCCGACAGTCCGAGCCCGAGCACGAGGCGCGTGTCGGCGGGATCGATCACGCCGTCATCCCACAGCCGCGCCGTCGCGTAATAGGGATTGCCCTGACTTTCGTACTGCGCACGGATGGGCGCGCGGAATTTCTCTTCCTCCTCCGCCGGCCAGCTCTCGCCTTTGGCCTCGATATTGTCGCGACGGACCTGGCTCAGCACCATCGACGCCTGCTCGCCGCCCATGACGGAGATGCGCGCGTTGGGCCACATCCAGAGGAAACGCGGGCTATAGGCGCGGCCGCACATGCCGTAATTGCCAGCACCGTAGGACCCGCCGATCACGACGGTGAATTTCGGCACGCTGGCGGTCGCGACCGCGGTAACGAGCTTGGCGCCGTCGCGCGCGATGCCGCCCGCCTCGTACTTCCTGCCGACCATGAAGCCCGTGATGTTCTGCAGGAACACCAGCGGAATCTGGCGCTGGCAACATAGCTCGATGAAGTGCGCGCCTTTCAGCGAGCTTTCGCTGAACAGGATGCCGTTGTTGGCGATGATGCCGACCGGATAGCCCCAGATGTGGGCGAACCCGCAGACCAGGGTCTGGCCGTAGAGCTTCTTGAACTCGTCGAACTCCGATCCGTCCACCAGGCGCGCGATGATGTCGCGCACGTCAAAGGGTTTGCGGCCATCGACCGGCACCACCCCGTAGATTTCCTCGGCCGCATAGAGCGGATCGCGCATCTCGTGCATGTTCAGCACCGGCCGCGCCGGCGGCTTCAAGGTCCCGACGATGCGCCGCGCGATCCCGATCGCGTGGGCATCGTTCTGCGCATAGTGATCGGTGACGCCGGACTGGCGCGAATGCACGTCGGCGCCGCCCAGTTCCTCCGCCGTCACGACCTCGCCGGTCGCGGCCTTCACCAGCGGCGGGCCGCCCAGAAAGATCGTGCCCTGATTGCGGACAATGATGCTCTCGTCCGACATCGCCGGCACATAGGCGCCGCCCGCGGTGCAGGAGCCCATCACGATCGCGATCTGTGGAATGCCTTGCGCCGACATCTGAGCCTGATTGAAGAAGATACGGCCGAAATGCCGCTCGTCCGGAAAGATCTCGTCCTGCATCGGCAGGAACGCACCGCCGGAATCCACCATATAGACGCAGGGCAGATTGTTCTGCCGCGCGACATCCTGCGCACGCAGATGCTTCTTCACCGTCATCGGGTAATAGGTGCCGCCCTTGATGGTGGCGTCGTTGGCGACGACGACGCATTCGCGTCCCGAAATCCGCCCTACCCCGGTGACGACGCTCGCCGAATGCACGTCGCCGCCATAGAGGCCATGGGCGGCAAGCGGCGACATCTCGAGAAAGGCGGTGCCGGGATCGAGCAGCAGATCGACCCGCTGGCGCGCCAGCATCTTGCCCCGCGAGGTATGCCGCGCCCGAGATGCTTTGCCACCTCCGCCCGCAACCTCCTTCAGCTTGTCGCGCAGATCGGCAACGAGACCACGCATGGCCTCCGCATTCTGCGAGAAATCGGAGGATTTTGGATCGAGGGTGGAATGGAGCGGCATGGTTTTCTGCGTTTCATGGTGCGCCGCAACGTTCACGGCGGCGACATGGTGTCACCGCAACGCCGCCCAAGGCAACCCTCTCGTTCGGCTTTCGGCCAGAGCGGGAAGTGCGTCTCAGTGGGTCCAGGGTTCACCGCGGCGAAACGCGAAATTGTCGGCATAGGCCACCTGGCGATGGGCCGACTGTTTCGGCTCGATCACCTGGTAGGGAATGCCCTTGCGCTCGCAATAGGCCATGGCCTCTTCCCTGCTGTCGAATTGCAACGTGAGCTGTTGTTTCATATCGCCCGAAGAGGTCCAGCCCATCAGCGGCTCGATGGCGCGCGGCTGCTCCGGCTCGTATTCGAGACGCCACTCCTTGGTCTGCGCCCTGCCCGATTGCATCGCGTTTTTGGCAGGCTTAAAAATGCGAGCGGTCATGGATGGCGGGGTCCTCTGGGAAATGCGATATTGAAGCCCTTGGTGGAAACGTCCAAGATAGGATTCAATGGCCTAAGCGCGTTGATTCCCGTCCTGAATGTACCTGTTGCCGACCGGTATAGTCACTATGCTGTGCTGTGACAATCTCATTGCTGCGCTGTGACAATCCGGCCGAATGACCCCCGGCCTCTCGAAAGTAACATCCCGAAACGGCGCCCATGAAAATCAACGCAACCCTCCCCGAAAAAGGACGCGATCTTCGGCTCGACCTGTTTCGCGGGATCGCGAACTGGGCAATTTTCCTGGACCACATCCCCGACAATATCGTGAACTGGGTCACGACCCGGAACTATGGTTTTTCCGACGCCGCCGACCTCTTTGTGTTCATTTCGGGCTACACGGCCTCCTTCGTCTATGCGCGGATGATGATCGAGCGCGGCTTCATCGTCGGCGCGACCCGGCTGTTCAAGCGCGTCTGGCAGCTTTATGTCGCCCACATCATCCTGTTCGTGATCTATATCGTCTCGATCAGCTTCCTCGCCCAACGCTTCGGCGATTCCGAAATCATCAACGAGTTCAACGTCGCGGGCCTTGTCGACCACGCGACCCAGACGCTGGGCCAGGGTCTCCTGCTCAAATTCAAGCCCGTCAACCTGGACGTGCTGCCGCTCTACATCGTGCTGATGGGATTTTTCCCGCCCGTACTCTGGATGATGCTGCGCCAGCCCGACCTCACGATGTTTGCCTCCATCGTGTTGTGGCTTCTGGCACGCCATTTCGGCTGGAACTTTTCCGCCTATCCCGCCGGCTCCTGGTATTTCGACCCCTATTGCTGGCAGGTGCTGTTCGTGTTCGGCTCGTGGTGCGCGTTGGGCGGCGCCAGGAAAGCGGCCTGGATTATCAATTCAAAAGCCGCGCTTTATTTCGGCGTCGCCTATTTCATTTTAGCGCTGCTCATGACCTTTGCCGGCAAGTTTCCGGATTTTGCCGCGCTGTTTCCGCATTGGCTGGTCTCAACCTTCAATCCGAACGACAAGACTTTCATGGCGCCCTATCGCTTCGTCCATTTCATCGTGATCGCCATGCTGGTCGTGCGCTTCATCCCGAAGGACTGGCCCGCGCTGGAGTGGAAGGGCTTTGATCCCGCCATCGTCTGCGGCCAGCAGTCTCTCGCAGTGTTCTGCGTCGGCGTGTTCCTGTCCTTTGTCGCGCATTTCACCCTGACGCTCAGCTCTGGCTCGGTGCTCGCGCAGATCCTGGTCAGCCTCGCCGGCATCATGATCATGACGACCGTCGCTTATTACATCTCCTGGTCGAAACGGCAGGACAAGCCGGCCTCCAAGATACCGAAGCCGCCAGCGCCGGCATCGACTGCGCCCGCGGAATAGTCGTCCGGCCTCTCTTCAGGGCTTGGATTTGACGTTCGTCTTGACGTCGGATTTGGCGACCACCTTGCCGCGCGAGGCAAAGCCGCCCCATTCGGAGGCCCAGTCCAGCTCCCTGGTCGAAGCAGGCTCGATGCCGGTCTTGCTCGTCTTGCCCTGCAGCGAAAACATCGCGCCCTGCGGATCGATGCAGCGCGCAATCCAGACTTCACCCATTAATTCCATCGGGCCCTGAACCACCCGGCCGCCGCCCTCCTTGACGCGTTCCACGGCGAGCGCGATGTCGGCGACCTCGAAATAATACAACCAGAACGGGAGTGGAACCCGTGGCAGCTTGGTGAACATGCCGCCGAAGGTACGGCCGCCGGTGGAAAGCAGTTGATAGGAGTCCAGCGGATTGTCTTCGTGCGCCCCGGGCTGCCAGCCGAACAATTCGCTGTAGAAGGCAAACGCCTTTTTTCCGTCTGCCGCAAAAAGCTCCTGCCAGCCCACCCACCCGGGCTGATTTGCCAGGTCCGTGCGCGGCGTGCCGCGTTTCAGCCCGCCAACCACGCCGAAGGTCGCCGTCTGCGGGTCAGCGACGATGGATACGCGGCCGATGTTGCTGTCGGTCGGCGGTACGAAGACCGCGCCGCCCAACTCTCTGAGAAGCCCCACGGTTCGATCAATGTCGTCGACGGCGATGTAGCCGACCCAGCGTGGCGTCGCACCCATTCGCCGCGCATCCGGCGGAAGCTCCATCAGCCCGCCAACCTCGCTCTGGTCGGCGCTGAAAACGGCGTAGGGAAACGCCGCCGTCGAAGCGTCCTTTGCCTCCCATCCGACCACGTCAGCGTAAAACGCGCGTGCTGCGGTTGCGTCTGTGGTCAGGAGTTCGTACCAGGCGAACTTTCCTTGGCCGTTACCTTGGCCGTCACTCAACTCGCTTCTCCATTCGACTCCATTCGCCCGAACAAGATCGCGCCGCAACATTCTGTGACGCGCGTCATAGTCCTCTCAAGATCACACCCAATTCACCGCGGGAGCGACACCACACATTCATCAATATGAATAGAAACTGAATGCACAACAACACGTTAGTGAGACCACCGGCCTTGCGCGAGCTACACCTTCAGCGTAGGATCGCAAGGGCTGGATGAATCGAACTGATCATATTCTTACAGGTATGGAGGAGATGCGACTATGTCAGTGAAGCAAGCTTCTAAGCGGAAGCGTGTCGCCAAAGCCGCGGTGCCGGCGTTGGGCGCTGCCGGGTTGACCTTTTCGCTCGCAGGCGGTGCTTCCGCATCGACGCTGCCAAATGCGGACACCCCGCAAAAACTGGATTTTTCGCCGTCGCAGTCTGTGCTGCTCGGCGAAGAAGAAATTGCTGACGTCAGCCTCGCCACCTTCCATCTTTTCGACAAGGAAAATGCCGGCAACGCCGGCTTCCAGCAGATGGCCTGGGGCTGCCGTTGCGGTGGTTGCCGTGGCTGCCACGGTTGTCGTGGTTGTCGTGGTTGCCGTTGCGGCGGCTGCGGTGGCGGTCCGTGCTGTGCGTCATGGGGTTATTGCCGGCTCTGCTGAGCCGCGGCAGCCTCTGATTGCGCAACCTATTCGAAGATTCGTTGGCCGGGCTCGACTGTCGACCCGGCCAATTCTTGTTCACTTGCGTTGCTCGCCGTGCCAATTGCACACGCCGGCAACGAGCAGGTGTATTCCAAATTGGATCGAGGAAATCGGGACGCGCCGGTGATGGATATCACGGCCGAAGATTTCGCCGTGCGCCAGTGTTCCCCATCGGTAACAATTTTAGCGTGCCAGCCCCATGACAGCCAAACGCAAGACCCGCGCGCCGAAGCAGACCGGCAAGGACATCCTGCAGTTCGCGCCCAATTTCACGGCCTATGTGCTGCCGCCCGCCACGGTCTGTCTCTACTCCGAACATCGAAAATTCTTCCTGCACGGCGAGCTCTATTGCGCGATCGCGGAGGCGATCGGAAAGAATGGCAAGAGCGCGCAGGCGTTGATGCGCGATCTCTCGAGGAAATACCCGCTGGACCAGATCCAGGAGGGGCTGAAGCGGCTGTTCGACCGGCGCTATATCACGCAAGCGTTGCCTTCGACGAGCGGCATCGTCGCCGGATTCTGGGCGAGCCTCGGCTTGCCCCCGGAAGTCGCCGAGAAAAATCTCGCCGATTGCCGCGTTCGTGTCGAAGCGTTCGACGTAAAGGGTGCCAAGGAGCTGACTGCGGCGCTCACCAATCTCGGCGTGCGTGTCGTCAGCCGCTCCGGCGATTTCACGGTCACGCTGGTGAACGATTATCTCGACCGGCGACTCGACGAGCAGAACAAGCAACACGTGACGGACAAGACGCCGTGGCTCTTGGTGCAGCCGTCCGGTGCTTTTCCGCTGGTGGGCCCGGTTTTCAACCCCGGCGAGAGCGCATGCTGGACCTGTCTGTTCGACCGCATGATCCGCAACCGGGAGATCAAGGGATTCCTGGATCGCGCGCAGGCGCGGACCGTCGCGGAATCGCCGCTGGTCCAGAACACGTTCGGGCAGAGCGCGATCCAGTTCGCGGCCGTCGAAATCGCGAAGGCGATCGCGTCCGGCTTCCGCACCGATCTGCGCAACCACATCGCAAGCTTCGATCTGATGGGCGCGACCATCACCAAGCATTATGTGGCGCACCGTCCACAATGCCCGACCTGCGGCAACAAGAAGCTCTGGAACCCCAAGCGCGCGCCGCAGCCGGTCGAGGTCAATCCAGGCACCAAGCTGATCATGACCAGCGGCGGCTATCGCTCGGTCTCGTCCCGCACCACGGTCTCGCGTAATCGCAAGCATGTCAGCCCGCTGACCGGCGTCGTCTCCAAGCTGGAGAAAATGGACGGCGAACTGCCGATGAACACCAACTTCTTCGCGCAGCATAATTTCTCGGCGCCGGCCATGAATGTCGATCAGCTCCGGTCGGGCCTGAACGGCGGCAGTTTCGGCAAGGGCTCGACCGCCGAGCAGGCCGAGGCCAGCGCGCTGATGGAAGCGATCGAGCGCTATTCCGGCATCTTCCAGGGCGACGAGA
>Ga0207707_10000499_pt1 | contig 40402 bp, 38 predicted proteins | sample KBSC83BmetaG_FD_184336 | JGI IMG/M metagenome (GOLD analysis project Ga0207707, IMG submission 184336) | Corn rhizosphere microbial communities from Kellogg Biological Station, Michigan, USA - KBS C8-3B metaG (SPAdes) (version 2) | ecosystem: Host-associated > Plants > Roots > Rhizosphere ... | reverse complement strand
AACTCTGTGCCAGCAGGAGCGGTAATACAGAGGCCCCAAGCATTATCCGGAATCACTGGGCGTAAAGGGTGTCGAGGCGGTCATATTAGTCGGTCGTAAAATCCGCGAGCTTAACTTGCGGTCCGCGACCGAAACGGTATGACTTGAGGGTTGGAGAGGTGCGTGGAACTCACGGTGTAGGGGTGAAATCCGTTGATATCGTGGGGAACACCAAAGGCGAAGGCAGCGCACTGGCCAATTCCTGACGCTCACACACGAAAGCTAGGGTAGCGAACGGGATTAGATACCCCGGTAGTCCTAGCCCTAAACGCTGCTCGCTCGTTCTGCGGAGTATCGACCCTCTGCGGGACTAAGCTAACGCGGTAAGCGAGCCGCCTGGGTAGTACGAGCGCAAGCTTAAAACTCAAAGGAATAGACGGGGACTCGCACAAGCGGTGGATTATGTGGCTTAATTCGTCGGTAAACGAAGAACCTTACCAAGGTTAGAAATGCAGCTGCATCCCAGCAGAAACGTTGGGAGCCTTCGAGGGTGCTGCACAGGTGATGCATGGTCGTCGTCAGTTCGTGGTTTGAACTGTTCCCTTCAGTGGGGTAACGAACGCAACCCCCGTTGCCTGTTATATTCTCAGGCGAGACTGCTCCCTCACGGGAGAGGAAGGTGGGGATGACGCCAGATCAGCATGTCCCTCTGATACCTTGGGCTGCACACATAATACAATGGTCGGTACAAAAGGATGCAATACCGCAAGGTGGAGCAAATCCCGAAAACCGTCCTCAGTACGGATAGAGGTCTGCAACCGACCTCTTGAAGCTGGAATCGCTAGTAATGGTAGGTCAGCCAAACTACCGTGAATACGTTCTCGAGTCTTGTACTCACCGCCCGTCAACTCAAGGGAGCTGGGGGTGCCCAAAATCTTGGTTTATCCAGGACTACGGCAAATTCAGTAACAGGGAGTAAGTCGTAACAAGGCACGGGTAGCGGAAGCTGCTCGTGGAACATATCCGAATGGAATCGATATCGCCCGAAAGGCATATCAAGTCGAAACGAAATCGCAAGAAATCGTAGGGAGCATAGTGAATCGTCCTCAAACGATCACTCGGTCGCCAGATACGTTACTGGCGTCAGAGTCGGAGCGCTCAATTGACGCTCCGACCCGGACGAATAGGCGGAACAAAAGAAAACATTTCTCCACACGTCAGTCAGTAGCAAAGCGCCCCGTATTGGGGCGATTTTGCGTATACCCATGTCGGCTGCTTTTACCGCGCGGGCTGCACCCCCAGTGCTATACTTTCTTCATTACCGGCACATCTTTGGAACCCATGACTCCTGAAGCCACCCTCGAAACGTTCGTAGACCGCATTGTGGAAGAGAAGGGCCTTACCGGCCTTGACCCCGAGGTTGTCGGGCAGATGAAGAAGGACTTGCTCGACCGTGTCGAAAGCCGCATCAATGCCATGCTGCTTGCGAACATGCCCGAGGACAAGCTCGAAGAGTTCGAACGCGTCCTGGATGCGGGCAACGACGAAGCAACGCGCGCTTTCTGCGCCGACGCCATCCCCGACCTCGACCAACGGATCGCCGATGAGCTCTTGAGCTTCCGCGCTACGTACCTCAACCCCTGATCCATGGCTGAAGGCGGACTCAACCGGACTCCTCGAAGAACACCCGAAGCAAAGCGCGCTCAGAACGTTCCTGAAGTCGTGCGCGAGGCAGCTCGCGACCCCGAAAAACAGAAGGACCTGACCCCTGCCGAATGGCGGGCAAAGCTCAAGGCCATGGTGGCCACCGTCGTGAACGTCGACGAACTCGCGGAACATGCAGCGCGGGACAAGGCAGAGCGCACGCTCACTGCGTCCACGGAATCGATGAGGGGAGTCAGCGGATTCTTCAAGAAGATGTGGAAGCACGGGCTCGCGCGTGAATACTACCGCCAGAAGGAGATCGCGCTCGCGCGCAAGGAGATAAAGGAATCGGGGAATATCTATGCGACCGAGGACCCGGCGGTGGAGCGCTCTGCGCACGACGCCGCGATGAAGGCCGTGATGACGCGCTTCTCGCACGAATACGACCTCACCCATAAGGGAGAAGAGAAGCGCAAGCTCTCGCAAACCCTCGGTACCCAGCGGACCAGCAGCCCAGAGCTCGGCGCGAAGCAGGATGTAAAAATTCTCATCGAGGCATACGCAGCGGGGAAGATCGACGATGCGAACTTCATCGAACAGAAGAAGCGCGTCCTCGACGCTATCAATGAAATCGAGGGTGGGAAGAAGGAAACCACGTACACCGATAACTTCCTCGAGATCGCGCGCCAGGCCAAGCTCGCGGTGGAGCACGGCGTGAAGCTCGACGAGCTCGACCTCAATACCGATGTCATCGTAGGCAAGGCCAAGGACTCCATACGCACGGAAGCGCACTACAATGCCGCCGACCGTGTCATAGATAAACTCAATAATTCGCGAATAGGACGCCGCATTAACGGTTCTACTATTGCGAGCGGCGTCGCGATAACATTCGCGGTTGCCTCACTTGCGACTCGCCGCATACTTTCGAGTAAGCTTGCGACCTATGTCACGTTCGGTGCATCCGCGGTCGTCGGCGGAGGCATGATGGGCCTCTCCGAGAATAAGCGCGTGAAAGAGGAACGCGCGCAGCACGCGCGCGAGCGGGCCCAGGGCCGCACGTACGAGGAGAAGGATTCCCCACGCCGCGAGGAGATGGAGAAATACACGCACGATATGCGCGAGGCCCACGCGCTCGCGTCGAAGCTTACCGAAGCGCTCTACGGCAAGGGTGGGAAGGAGGGACGCCGGCCGATGACAGAACAGGATGTCCAGAATGCGCTGGACCAGCTCGCGCAGATAGAAGCCCGCATCACGGTCATGGATGCCCATGTGCGAGGTAGCGAGATAGATCTCCTTTCATACACCAATCCTGCGAAGGCAGAAGAAGAACGACTCGCGCTCGACATCGCTCGCGCAGAAGCGAAGCTTGAGCTCAAGAAGCTTCCGCCGGATAAGGCGCGCGCCGCAGAGAAGGTGCTCGAGGCGGCTATCACTGCAGAGATCAATCAGATCACCGGCGGCATAGAGACCAAAGACCGGTTGTTCCAAAAGATGAAAGCCAAGCGGGTGGGGGCAGCTGTGGTGAAAGGATTCGTATTCGGTACACTCGCCGGCGTCGGCATGCAGGAGATCGGAAGCCTTATGGATTCCGATCAGAACGGCCTCATCGATAGCTTGGCCGGACGCTCTGGAGGGCACACGACGACGCTCGAAAGTGGGCGCGAGTACATTGCCAATCTTTTCTCAACTGACGGCGTGGCGCATTCCCACGACATCGGCATGGTGGGCGAGGCGCGTATGGCGGTGCCCGACGGGACGACGTTCACTCCGGACGGGCACGGCGGGTACGCGCTCATGCAGGGCAAGGAGGTCCTGGCCGACCACCTCCGCTTCGATTCACACGGACAGTTCACGCCAGATTCTCTCAAAGCGCTCGGCGCGCACGGCATACACGCTTCCCATACCGTGGACGTATTCAACACGCACGCCGAAGGGCAGGTGACGCCGCAGCAGTACCTCGCCAATCATCACGAGCTGAATGCGCATCACGTTTCTCGCGAGCTCTGGTACGACAACGACACGCCGAAGCCGGTGTTCGACAAGAACGAGCTCAAGCTCTGGTGGGGTGGCGCGCACAACACCGGCATCGATGCGGACGGCAAGTACACGTTCTCAGTCGAGCATATGCTGAAGGGAGGTTCCTACCACAATGGCCTTTCTGCACACGCGAAGGAGCTCTACGAGGGCCACCATCTGAAGATGCTGCTCAGCGTCTCCCATGATTCGCAGGCGACGCCGATCGAAGTGCCGATAGATGCGGATGGCAATGTGCACATCGATCCGACTACCGAGCCCGGCAAGCACCTCTTTAGTACGGTCAATGGTAAGGCGCATTTCCTCGGACGGTTCGCAGAGGTGGCGCAGATGACCGGCGCCGATACGCACGGCACCGAACATGTGAAGATCCTCGCCACGTACGAAGGCAAGGGACTCGACCACCTTAAGGACACCATCACGACGCACCACGCCGTGCCGCACAACATCCTCACCGGTCCGTCTTCGCACAAAGTGCCGTTCGTCTGGGATCCGCCGCTCCCTATACCTCTCTTCTACCGTACGCCGCTTGAGCCGATGACGGGGCTGCGTCCTCCAGTACCGCTCACGTCTCCGATCGTGGCACCGAAGCCAGGAGTTCCCGAAGCCGTTCCGGTTCCGGCTTCGTACCCGTACTCGTATGCGGAGCGTGTCAAAAAATACTATACCGACCTGTCTTCGTACCGGAACAGCCCGGCTTCCTTGCAGAAGCTCGAGCAGCGTATCAAGGGAGACAAGCAGATGAGCGAGAAATACAAGAAGGTCTTCGACCGGCTCGATCTTCTCAACCGCTTCGACAAGCTTACGGATGCCGAGAAGCAGCCGTTCGTAGCTGATTACGAATACTATAAAGGCCGCTACGGAGAAATAACCATGGAGGCATTCGTCGACAAGGAGCGCGACCGCATGCGCCGGCAGATCGAGAATATCGCGATCGAGGAGGCGAAGGTCGGGGAGAAGCCGTTCGACGAGAGCTTTTATCGCGAGTCTCCGCTCGTAAAGGGAATCGATGGCGCAAAGGAAGTCGTCGTCTGTCTCGATGATCCGATCGGCGATGCCGTGCTCACCGTACCGGCGCTCGACGTCCTTTCCAAGTATCTGGCACAGAACAAGGAGCAGAAGAAGCTCATACTCATGACCAAGCATCCGGCGCTGTTCGCGTCCCTCGCGGACCAGTATCCGGGCCTTTCTATCGTCAGTCCGGCGGACGCTCCCGCGTACTTCGCCGCGAACCCTGCCGAAAAGCCGTTCGTGATCAACGCGCACAAGGGATTCGACCAGTACGATATGCTCGGGCTCAAACCAGATGAAGCGAACGATCCCTCGCACGTACTCTCTGTGGACTGGGGAAGCTGGCAGGAGGAAGAATATCCGGAGGCTCCGGGGCGCAGGGTCCGTTACAACAAGATTCCGGCGCGCATCGCGCGCAATTTCGAGGTCATGCTCGGCCAGAAGGTCTATGACAACATCAACGGCGTCAAGAATTACATCGAGCGCGGGAAGAACTTCCCACAAGAGTCTGCGGATATACGGAGCAAATACCAAATAGCCCCAGATGAGAAAGTGATAGTCATATCTCCGGGTTCGAGCGTAACCCCGAAGGAATACCAGCCGGGCAAGTGGGAAGCGGTCGTCAAAGGCATCGCCCGCAAGCTGCCGAACGCGCACGTGCTCTTGCTTGAGGACCCTGACCCGAAGCGTCGCGCACGCTACGGAGCTATGGCCGACCGTCTGAGCCAGGAGGGAATAAAGATATCCCGCGCGGATGAGGGCATGGATAAGATGAATACGGTCATGTCTATGGCAGACTACGTGCTTACTCCTGATACCGGCCTCGGCCATTACGCCGGCGCGCTCGGTAAGCCTGCCGTCATGCTCTTCCTCAGCGACGCAAGTCTCTGGTCTACGCCGGGAGCGCTGCCAGTCAGGCATCCGGTCGCAAACCAGATACAGTTCTCCGGCAAGGGCGTATATGGTCCTGCATGGCAGTCGGGTGGATACGGCTCGCAGAAGGCAGGTACTCCGGACGAGTACTTCGTGCGCGACGGTACCCTCCTCGTGGGGGCTTCCGATATCGATCCGGAACGGATTATCGAGAAAATAAATTAACGGGCACTAGGAAACAGAGACCGCGCCGAAGGGCGCGGTCTCTGCATTCACTTGGAGGATGACTTGCTGCGCGAACTTGCGCACGGCGCGCCGCCATATCCGCTTCTTGTTCCTATGCCGCCGGATTTTGTCCTCAAGAGTAGACTGCCGCACCGCGTGGCGGATGAGTTTCGATTCGCGGGGCCGGGAGCCTCGATGAATCATCGGTACCTTTAGTATAAGCACGGCGGATGAAGATAGGGTGGAAAGGGGTGGGGATTTCTGTTAGGATGCCTTTCATACGCAAGCGTAGCTCAGCTGGTAGAGCACCCGACTGATACTCGGGCGGTCGAAGGTTCGATCCCTTCCGCTTGCACTAAAGAATCGGGGCTTGATTTCTCTCAAATATTGTGATATAGTGCATGCAGATCAACCCAACCCGACCTTTGTCGGAATACGCTCAAGGAGGCGTGCATGGTAATCACTGAAGAATCAGTCGACGAACAGATCTGGGGCGGCGGCTACTGGGGCCCGAAGGGCGCAATCGCAAACGCGCTTACGCTCTACAAACGGAACCCGGAACGGTGCCGGCCTCTCTATGAGACGGCGCTGTACAGCTCAATCGGCCGCGCTCGCGCGGACGGCCACTCTCATCGCTGGAAGATCCCGGTCGCGCTTATGCGCATTCACCGTAGCACCCGTGCCTTTGTGGAACTTATCCCACACATGCGGGACGAACTGCTCAAGTCCGACCTGTATGCGGAACGCTGCGAAGTACTCACGACGCGGCTGTATCGCATCGCGGAGCTACCGTTCTTTGTGTCCCGTGAGGAAAGCGAGTTCTACCACAGGCTTGCTGACAAGGCACGCACGAAGGGAGAAGTGGCCATACGCGAAGGCAAGTATCGCTATCCGCATACGCCTCCGCTCTTTTTCATCACCTGCGGCAAACTCTCGGTCGATAAGAAGCATTCGGCTATTGCGTCCAGGTACCTCGACCAGGCGGTCGAGTGGGAGCCGAAAGTGACTGACGCCAAACAGCTTGCGCGGGTGAGGAAGGGCATCAGCGAACTTATGCGCCTGCTCGGCAATCTCGACGGTGCAGCGTCCTGGCTCGAGAAAGCCAAGACGACACCCGGCATCGCGCCGGATACGCTCGCGAAGCTCAGCTGAGCGAACAGCATAGAAATAGGGGCGGCACTGACTCTCGTCGGTGCCGCTTTCCCCTTTTTACGCTAGGATGGCTCTATGGACGCAAGCCGGTTTTTCTACGACTCCTTCGCCATAGACGCGGAACAGGGAACCATAAGCTACCAGTACTCGACCGATGCCGGTCAGGCATTTAGCCATACCCTTACTATGGTGTTTCCGCCGGGGACCTCTGCCGAGGTGCTCCGGCCAGCGGTGTTTGCGCTCGGGATGGCGGAACTCATCCACTACTGGAAGGCGCTTCTCACGCCGGAAATCGTGGTGCGCGCGGGAGCGCTTACGCCCGAGCAAGTCGTGTTCTGGGAGAACCTCTACACCAAGGGCCTCGGAGAATTCTTTTATGTAAACCAGATAGATTTCCGAGGACTCATCACGGTCTCGGTCGAGGAAGGTGCGCCGGAAATTCTGGCGACAGCATCCGACGCGAGCGGGAAGCGACTCGTGCCATTCGGCGGAGGGAAAGATAGTTTGGTGACCGGAGCCGTGCTTGCGGACGCGGGGAAGGAATTCACGTGGTACACGCTCGAGCCGCTTCCGTTTTTCGCGGATGCGATGAAGCAGACGGCTACGAGCGAATCCATTTCTATCGGCAGGGACGTGGCGAAGAACTTCGCGCCTATCGTTGAAATGGTAAAGCAGGGCGCACCGAACGGTCACGTACCTATTACCGCCACATATATATTGAGCGCGGTCGTCGCTGCGAAGGCATACGGATACTCAGACGTCATAGTTTCGCTCGAACGCAGCGCTGAAGAGGGAAATGTAGAGTATCTCGGACACATAGTGAATCACCAGTATTCAAAGACTCTGGAATTCGAACGCATGGTACACGCATACGTGCAGGAGCACATCGATCCCTCCATACGCGTGTTCTCGCTGCTGCGGCCACTCTACGAGATCCAGATAGTCGAGCGGTTTGCGAAGCACCCTGAGTATTTCAGGCACTTCGTGTCCTGTAACCGTGGCTTGAAGACCGGCAGATGGTGCGGCGAGTGCGCGAAGTGCGCATTCATGTTCGCTGCGCTCTCTGCGTTCCTCTCCCCTGAAACGGTTACGGGTATCTTCAGCAAGAACCTCTTTGAAGACGAGGCGCTACTCCCGCTCTACGAAGAACTCATCGGCAAGGATAAGAGCAAGCCCTTCGATTGTGTAGGCACCTACGACGAGAACTTGCTCGCGCTCTACCTCTCGGGCGAGCAATATGGGAAAGCGGGTCTGCCGCTGCCGCCCGTATTGAAGGCGCTTCCTATCGAGGATGGTAAGGCGCACCTGCCGCTCCTCACCGAGCACGGACCGTCCATAGCGCCGAGCGAGTACAGACTTTCATGAATCAGAAAATAGCTATCGCGGGGTTTGGTATCGAAGGGCACGCTGTGTATGAATATTTCAAAGATAGTGCAGACATTCATATTTTTGACGAGCACTCCCTCGACGCGGTCCCAGACGGGGTCACGTTCCATCAAGGACTGGTCATATCTGGTGAGTTTCCTGTTGTATATAAAAGTCCCGGGATCCCTACGTCAAAGCTCGTGCTCGAATCTCCCGATACGCGCATAGCGACTTTCATGGATGTGGCGCTCGAGAAGGTGCGCGACCGCGCGATAGGTGTCACCGGTACCAAAGGGAAGAGCACCATATCCGCGCTGATGCAGCACACGCTCGAAGGCGCGGGAAGGGACTCGGTGCTGTTCGGTAATATCGGCATCGCCGATGCAGAAACGCTACGCAAGGACGACGGCAAGAAAACATATGTATTCGAACTCTCGAGCTATCAGTGCGAGCATCTCCGGCACTCGCCGCACATCGCGGTCTTCAATAACTTCTTTCCAGAGCATCTGTCTCACCATGGATCGCTCGATAAGTACCGGGAAGCGAAACTCAATATCGCTCGATTCCAGAATACCGGTGATTACTTTGTAAACGGTACGGATATCGCGACCAATTTTGCAGGCACGATGATTAGCCCCGATCTTTCTCTCACTTTTGAAACAAAGCTAATGGGGGAGCATAACCAGCACAACTGCGCCGTCGCGTACGCTGCGCTCATTGCCTACGGCCTCACCGACCAAGAAATCCGAACAGGATTCCAGACCTTCGAGCCACTCCCGTACCGCCTTGAGTCGGTGGGGCTGCATAAGGGAATCAATTTCTACGATGACTCTCTTGCCACCGTACCGGAGGCGACCATGGCTTCCATTGAGGCACTCGGGCGTGTGGATACTCTTATCCTCGGAGGCGAGAATCGGGGCATATCGTTTGAACCGTTCGCACGCTACCTCGCAACGACCGGCATAAAGACGTTCATCGTGTTCCCGGACACCGGCCCGCTTATGGTCACGGGCGTCAGCGACCGCACGATCGTGCCGGTGACAATTATGGAACAGGCGGTGCGCGCGGCGTACGAGAATACTCCAGAAGGCGGTACGGTGCTTCTCTCCAACGCATCTCCGTCCTTCAACCTTTTCAAGGACTACAAAGACAAGAGCGCTCAGTATCGGCGCTGGATAACCGAAATCGCTGACGCATGAGCCAGATTGATACATACGCGAAGAAGATCTGGGACTACATGCTTCTGCATCAGGAGCTTGCGCCTGCCGATGCAATCTTCGTCCTCGGGTCTAACGACACCCGTGTCGCCGAGCGCGCCGCGGACCTCTACCACCAGGGACTCGCGCCCGTGATCATTTTCTCAGGCAACAAAGGCAAGGAGCCGTCGCTCGCAGGGCCAGAGGCCGACGTGTTTGCGGAAATTGCGATCGAGCGTGGCGTCCCTGAAACAGACATCATCAGGGAACCCGAGGCGACGAATACGGGAGAAAACATCCTTTTCACGAGGCGGTTGCTCGAAGAAAGAGGTCTCGATTTCAAGAAGTTCATACTCGTCCAGAAGCCATACATGGAGCGGCGAACCTACGCCACGTTCCGCAAACAGTGGCCGGAGGCAGCATGTGTCGTGACGTCGCCGCAGATTCCATTTGAAGACTACATCGACCCGACCTACCATATGACCCAGGAGCGATTCTTAAATACGATGGTGGGCGACCTGCTGCGCATAAAAGAATACCCGGCGAAGGGGTACCAAATCCCGCAAGAGATTCCAGAAGACGTATGGGATGCCGGGCAGAAGCTCCTAGAGCTCGGATATTCGAACTACGCGGTAGTTTAAACGATAGTACGGCGCAGGTGAGGAGGAATGTGGACACGTAATTCGTATGGGAGTACGCCGGTGAGTTCGGCGATGGCGTTGAGTGAGTTCGGTGCAGCTGGGTCTTTGCTGATGACGGTTACCGATTCATCAATCGCTACATCGGGAACGCTCGAGACGTCGATCATGGTCATGTTCATGCTTACCTTACCGACGATGGGGCACGGCACATCTCGCACTATAAAAACGCCCTTGTTCGAGAGTGCGCGCTCGACGCCTTCGTAATATCCGACAGCGACCGTGGCGATACGCATATCGTGCGTCGCGGTAAAGGTGACGTTGTAGCCGATACTTTCTCCGGCCTTGAGCGTGCGCAGCGCCGTGATGCGCGAGCTGAGCTCGAGCGCTGGGCGTATGTCGAGCGCAAGCGTACTGGTGTTGAATCCGTATAAGCCGATGCCGGATCGGAGCGTCGTCATGTCGAGCTCATCCATGTATGAGGCCGCAGCGGTCCCGCCGCAGTGATAATGCTTCACTCCGGGGAAAAGCTCGCGCACTTGTGGCACGACTGAATTCCATACCCGCACCTGCGAGCGCGCGTGTTCCGACCCCGGAGTGTCAGCGTCTGCAAAGTGGGTGAACATTCCTTCTAGATGTATGCGCGGATTCGACTCAATTACATCCATAGCTTCAGCGAGCTCATCTGGCATGATGCCGTGCCTGCGCATGCCGGTGTCTATTTCGAGATGTATCGCGGTGCGAGAAGTCGCGTGCTTTACAAGGCGGCGCAGTTCAGGAAGTGAGAACACGCCGAAGGCGACATCGTGCAGGCCGGTGTGCATATTCTTGGGCGGCGTATACCCGATGACGAGCAGCGGTACCCTCACGCCTTCGTTGCGTAGGATCATCGCTTCGAAGTACGAGTCGACGCACAGGAATGGCACTGACTGCCCATCGAATATCTTGCCGACCTCTATGAGTCCGTGGCCGTAGGCGTTGCTCTTGAGCACTGGTGCAACCGACACGCCCGGTTTGATGCTCCCGAGCACGGCGAGATTGTGGAGCAGGTCTGCGCGGCTTATGCGCACCTCGACGAGGGTCTCGTAGGCAAAGTGCCTCTTCCGCAGGGCTCTGATAAGCCGTTTCATGGGTCCAGTGTAGCAGTACCTATAACTGCATGCGGAGTGGTAGAGTAGCCGGATGGCAAGCCAGTTTGAGCATACCGAAGCGCAGCCGTTCCACATCTCCGTGGGAGCCGTCCTCGTGAACGACGAGGGCAAGATCATGGCCCACAAGCTGCGTACCGAAAATATGAAGCCCGAGCACCGCTACAAGCTCGGCGGGCTCGAGGAAGCATACATCCTCATGCGTGAGACGATAGAGAACGGTGAGTCACTCGAGGAAGCCGTGGCGCGCGGACTTAAAGAAGAGTTCGGCGCAGAGGGAGTAATACAGAAATACCTCGGGTCGCTTCAATTCGAGGTAGAAGGATTCGAGAAGACCGAGCTGTTCTTCTCGGTGAAGCTTACGACGCTCGGCGAGCGCCGTGCGGATGATGCTGAGGCCGCGAGCGAGCTCGTATGGGAGACGCCGCAGTTTCTGATCGAGCGCATGAAAGAGCAAGGGAAACGCGCGGACCGCCGTGACCTCGACGAGTCCAAGATCATAGAGACATACCTCACGTATGGAGTATAAGAAAACCTATTTTATCGGGATCGGAGGGATCGGCATGAGCGCGCTTGCGCAGCTTATGGCCGATCACGGTACTGCCGTGAGTGGTTCCGACAGAGAGGCGAGCCCGGTCACGGAACTGCTTGAATCGAAGGGCATATCAGTCACGATCGGGCAGAAGGCCGAGAACGTACCGAGCGATGCAGACGTCATCGTATACAGCGAGGCCGTATGGGAAGACAATCCCGAGCGCGCACGCGCGAAGGAACTCAACCTCCGCCAGATTTCATACTTCGAGGCGCTCGGCGAAGTCTCGTACAAGAAGAAGACTATTGCGGTCGCGGGCACGCATGGGAAAACGACCACGACGGGCATGACGGCGAAGATCCTCGCCGACGGCGGCGCATCGCCGACTGCGGTCGTCGGTTCCATCGTGAAAGACTTCGGCAGCAACTACCTCCACGGCGACTCGGACCTGTTCGTGGTCGAGGCGTGCGAGTACAAGCGCGACTTCCTCACGCTCTCGCCGTTCGTGCTCGTCATCACCAATATCGAGTGGGACCACACCGATTACTATTCCGACCTCGATGATTTCCGCTCTGCGTTCGCCCAACTTGCTAAGAAGGTGCCAGCCGAGGGCGCCATCGTGACCAATCCGAACGATCCTGTCATCGCGCCGATGCTCGCGGGCCTTTCTCCGCGCATCATCGACTACACCAAGGAGCCGGCGTATGATCTGCGGCTCCCGGGAGAATTCAATAAGGACAATGCACGTGCGGCCGCAGCGGCCGCGCGGGTGGTCGCCCCGGATATCACGGACGACTCCATCGCCACCTCACTCTCGCACTTCCACGGCACGTGGCGCCGGTTTGAGCACAAGGGCAAGACGAAAAGCGGGGCAGAGGTGTACGACGACTACGCACACCACCCGACGTCGGTCGCGAAGACGCTCGCAGAACTGCGTAGGAAGCTCGTGCCGGGAAGCAAGCTTTTCGTGGCATTCCACCCGCACCTCTACAGTCGCACACGCGACCTCCTGCCAGAATTTGCGACCGCATTCAAAGATGCCGACGAGGTCATCATCGCGCCCATCTATCCAGCGCGCGAGCCCGACGACGGCGTAACCTCCAACAAACTACTTGCCGAGAAGATTTCTGAAACGGGCACGCACGCACACTTCGGCACCTTTGAAGAGATCGAGCACATCCTTTCCACCGAACCCGGCCCTTCTGACCTCATCGTCACCATGGGTGCGGGCGACATCTATAAAGTGGCTGACCGCCTGGTGAAGTGATAGGGTAGCGGGTATGAGTCAGGAAACGGGAACACTCTCAGTAGTCGCGACGCCGATAGGGAACCTGGGGGATATCACGCTGCGCGCAATCCAGACGCTGCGGGATGCCGACGTGATCGCGTGTGAGGATACCCGCGTGACGGCGAAGCTCCTCCAGAAATACGACATCGAGAAGCCGCTCGTGATCTACCACGCGCGCTCGGGGCGCGTGAACGCGACGCGCATCATGCAGATGCTTGGCGAAGGGAAGCGCGTGGCGCTCGTGACCGACGCCGGCACGCCGGGCATCTCTGACCCCGGTGCGGAGCTCGTGGCGCAGGTGCGCGAGCGGCTCGATGATGATGTAAATATCGAAGCCATCCCGGGCCCGGCCGCGCTCACCGCCGCGCTCTCCATCACCGGCATCCCATGCGCCGACTTCACCTTCCTTGGATTCCTTCCGCACAAGAAAGGGCGCGAGACGTTATTCAAAGAAATCGCTGCCGCTAAGCGTGCGTATGTATTTTACGAATCACCGCACCGGCTTACCAAAGCGCTCGCTTCGCTCGCGAAAGTGCTCGACGAGAAGTGCCAGGTAGCGGTGTGCCGCGAACTCACCAAGATCCACGAGTCGGTTATCCGCGGCTCAGCGCAAGAAGTGGAGAATCACTACAAGGCCCATCCGGACCAGGTCCGCGGGGAAGTTGTCATCATCGTCGGTCCGTAGGATACTGCCCCTATGTCCAAAGAAACCATCCTCGTCATTGTCGGCATCCTAGTCGTGCTCTCGCCGTTCCTCGGCCTGCCGCAGTCGTGGCTCTCGCTCATCCTTCCTATACTCGGGCTCGTCATTATCGTCGTCGCCTACCTCGCGATGAAGGGTCGCCGCGCTGCACCCGACGCTTGACAAATCTCTAAGCCCCTATATACTCCTGAGTGAAGTTCACTGAGGAGTTCTAATGGCTAGTCTCAAATGGTTCCGCAAACGTTCCTGCACAAGTAAGATACGACACAAGACGAAGGCGACTGCTAACAAGCACGCTGCCCGACTCAACCCTGTCCACTCCTACTTCTGTCGGTTCTGCCGCGGATTTCATGTCGGACACAAGTCCAAACGATAACATTCACTGAATTTTAATACCCGTAAAGATGCCCCGCATTTTTGCGGGTATTTATTTTGCTATACTTTTCCTATGGATAACCCGGAGAGGGTAACGTACTTTGCGGCCACCGACTCGCGCGGCAAGCGCATTCCCTTTGGCATCAAGCAGAAGGACCGCTCTAAGCACATGTATGTGATCGGCAAGACCGGCATGGGCAAATCGACCATGCTCGAGAACCTCGCCATCCAGGACATACGGAACGGGGAAGGGCTCGCGTTCATCGACCCGCACGGCGCCACCGCCGATAAACTGCTCGACTACATCCCGCCCGAGCGCGTGAAGGACGTGGTGTACTTCGCACCGTTCGATATGGAGAACCCCATCGCGTTCAACGTCATGGAGGACGTGGGGTACGACAAGCGCCACTTGGTGGTGTCGGGACTCATGGCCACGTTCAAGAAGATATGGGTCGACGCCTGGTCGGCCCGCATGGAGTACATACTCACGAACACGCTGCTCGCGCTCTTGGAGTATCCGGGTGCCACGCTACTCGGGGTGAATCGCATGTATACCGATAAGCCATACCGCAAACAGGTGGTAGATAACATTAAGGACCCGGTCGTGAAAGACTTCTGGGTGAAGGAGTTCGCCACCTACACCGACCGCTATACGCAGGAAGCGACCCCAGCTATTCAGAACAAGATCGGCCAGTTCACCGGTAACCCGCTCATCCGCAACATCATCGGCCAGTCGAAGTCATCGTTCGACATCCGCGAGATGATGGATCAGAAGAAGATACTCATCATCAACCTCTCGAAGGGGCAGGTGGGTGACACCAACACGCAGCTCCTGGGCTCCATGCTCACCACGCGCATATTCCTCGCCGCCATGAGCCGCGCCGACCTCTCGGCCTCGGCGATAGACCAGCTCCCGCACTTCTACTTCTACGTAGACGAATTCCAGAACTTCGCGAACGAGACGTTCGCCGAGATCCTCTCCGAGTCGCGTAAATATAAATTGAACCTCACCATCGCGCACCAGTACATCGAGCAGATGGAGGAAGAAGTGCGCGACGCGGTGTTCGGGAACGTGGGTACCACCATCTGCTTCCGTGTGGGACCGTTCGACGCAGAACTCCTCGAGACCGTATTCATGCCGAAGTTCACCAAGGAAGACCTCGTGAACCTAGGACAGTTCCAGATGTACCTGTCGCTCATGATCGACGGCGTCGGGTCCGCGCCGTTCTCCGCGGTCAGCATCCCGCGCATCGAAGCGCCGCCGCGTGCCTACCGTACGGAAGTCATTGAGTCTTCAAGGAAGCAGTACGGGAACAAGCGCGCTCCGATCGAGGAAGCTATCGCCGCAGAACTGAAAATCAATCCGGACGCTGTGTACGAGGAACCAGAACCCAAGAAGAAGAGCACGTATACGAGAAAGCCTGCAGGAGAGACATACGGGACGCGTCCGCGTCCTCTCCCGCCCCCGCAGCAGACACCCGCTGCGCTCCCTATGGCAGAGGCCGGCATGATGCTCGCTGACCACGAAGAACGCCCGCGCCCGCGGCCACAGCCGATGCGCTCCGGTCCGCCGCAGCGCCCGCGCGACGACAGGCCCGCGCCCGCAGCCGGGCAGAAGTCGGCAGAAGACCTGCGCGCCATACTGCGTCGCATGACCGAAGAAGCGAACAAGGGCAAGAGTATTAAAGTGGCGGAGAAGCAGAACGAGATCAGGCAGAGCGTCGCGCAGGCCACGCAGCCGAAGCCGACCCCTCCGCCTATACAGAACCAGGCACCGCAGCCGCCTCAATCACAACCGCAGCCCCAGCCAGCTCCGGCCGCTCCACAATCACCAAAGCCGTTTGAAGTGCCCGAAAGTGACCTGCGCAACCTCTTTAACGAGAAGCTCTAAGTAGTCGCACGTAGCGTGACGTCGCGCACGAAGTCTTTATATATTTCCTCCCAGAAGAACTGCTTCAAGTGGTCGTGCACTTTCTCTGCCTCATAGACGGGCGGATTCTTGAGCATGGCACCGAGCTTCAGAGCGATGTCGTCTGGGTTATACGCGTCGAAGAACGCAGGGAAGTCGCCGCCGACTTCATGGAATACCGGCATATCGGTGCAGGCGACGGGGATGCGCAGTCCGATAGCTTCGATGAGCGGGATGCCGAATCCTTCGTATATAGATGGGTAGGCGAACACATGGCTCTTCCTGTAGAGCGTCCAGAGCTCGGTGTCGGACTTACTCTCTGAGGTGAGTGTCGTGTTCACGAGCCCGAGCTCTTTGGCGAGCGCCTGGAGCGGAGCCAAGAGCCCGTTATCGCGGCCGAGGCAGAACACGCGGAGCGTCGGGTCGAGCTTCGCCACTGCGCGCAGGAATGGTTCGTGGTTCTTACGCTTCTCGAAGTGGCCCACGTAGATGAGGTCGATGTCCTTTTCTGGCGCAGGAGTGTCCGCGAGCGCAAGCACGCGCTCGTCGATGCCGAAGAAGCTCTTCACCACGCGCTCGCGCGGGTAGTGCACGTATTTGTGGAGCTCGTCGATGGAGAAGTCGCTGCAGGTGACCATCCACTCGGAGCGTGCCCACTGGCGGCGCAGGTAATTCGAGAACACGAGCCGATACCAGAATCCCTTGCTCTCGCCCGTGAAGTAGCGGAAGTCGTACGCCACCTGGAAGTGCGCGTGGCGCTTGAGCGCCTTGAAGGGAATCGGCACCGATTCGCAGATCACGATGGAGGGCGGGAGTGCATCGAGTGCCTTGCCGATTTCTGCGGCCGCAGAGAACTTGCTCTTGTGGTTGAACTCGTAATTCACCTCGACCAATTTCCCGGTGTAGCCCGCGGGCGCCTTGCCCTTGGTGACGATGAGCGTGAAGCGGTCGCCGTAGTCGCGGGAGAATCGAGCGACGACTTCATCGAAGCGGCGGTTCGCCCCCGAGTGCACCTTCGGGTCGTAGTAGGGCGAGATATAGATGATGCGGCGCGCAGCCTCCTGGTCGAGTTTCATAGGTCCAGCATATCACTCGGGCTGCTGCTTGCTATACTCACGGATATGGAAGATGCACACCCCGGGATGGACGCGATTATCATCGAGAACGAGAACCTGGCCGCAGACTGGGCGAAGGGGCAGACGCTGCTTATAGAGAAGGAGAGCCCGAAGTCGGTGCCCAAAGGCGTGCACGCACGCGCCGACCAAGAAGCGCTCGACGAGGTGAGAAGCGTCAAAGATTTGGCGAGCGTGGATATCGTGATCACGACCAGGAAGCCCGATGGCACACCCGCCGTACTGCTCTCGCGGCGCAAACCGAGCGACCCCTTCGGCGGGTACTGGTGGGTCTACGGCGGCTCGCTCGGTGCGTACACCGGCATCAACGAATTCATCGCGAAGCGCGCTGAAGACGAGTGCGGCGTCCCTGCAGAACCGCAGGCGCTCATCGGCGTGTACCGTACCTCGGCCTCCGACTTCCCGCAGTCCACGCTCCAGCCGTGCTACGCGACCGTCGTCGCGTACGAGGCCATCGAAGCGAAGATGCGCACCGATCAGAACCATGAGACCGTGCAGCTTTTCACGAGCGCTGACCTCGACGCGCTCCCGCAGCACGAGGAGCATTGGTATCCGATGCGCGTCGCGCGGCTCGCGCTTACGAACATCCCGTAGCTTGTGAACGGGGTCCGCTGGTTCGACACGCAACGCGGGCGACAGTATAGTGGTTTCACTATTCATGGATAAAGAGAAAATCGTCCTCGTCGGGTTCGGGTGGGTAGGGCAGGCTAATGCCATCGCGCTTGTCCACATGGGATACCGGGTCGCGTACTTTGACCCGGGCAGCCCCGCGTTCCACTACCAGGGCCAGTATCCCGACCACTACGACCGCATCGAGCGGCTCCAGAATGTCCTCGAGTGGGACGGCGAGAATACGTGCTACATCGTCGCGGTCGGCGACCGCGTGAGCGCCGAGGGTGTGCAGGACACGAGCCTCATCAGCGCCGCACTCGATTCCGTGAAGGGTGCGAAGGGCACTGTGGTGCTGCGTTCTACCGTGCTGCCCGAGCACCTCTCGTCTATGCAGTTCGATTTCTACGTGCCGGAATTCCTCCACGAGAAGAATGCGGTCGAGGAATGTATCTTCCCGCATTTCGTCGTCGTCGGTACGGAGGGGAAGGGGAAGAAGAAAGAACCGAGCTTCGTAGAAGTGTGGCGCAGCCGCACGCCCAAATATTTCAATGGCACGCCGCGCGAAGCGTCGTATATCAAATACCTTTCCAATCTCTGGAATGCGCTGCGCATCGGATTCGTAAACGAGTTCGGCGACCTTATCGCTACACCGGATGGGAAGGAAGACCTGGACTCGATCGAGCGTGTGGTGAACTTCGTGATGCGCGGCGAGAGCTACCTGCGGTACGGCCGCGCGTTCGGCGGGCACTGCTTGCCCAAAGACATCCGCGCGTTCACCAAGGCGCACCGCGACGCGGGGAAGAACGTCGCCATCCTCGAAGGCGCGTGGAAGAGTAACGACGCGCACGCAGAGCTCGAGAAGAAACACCCCATCCTCCCCGAGTGGTATTCCGCCTGGGCGCTCCCGCACCTCTCTGGGTTCGTCGCGCTACGCGAACTCTGGTACTCCGTGCAGAAGAACTTGCTCCACCCGCGCGATATCATCCAGCGTCGCGTCCTCGGCCGGGATATCTAGGTATAAGGCTGTATTTGGGCTGTGTATTGACTTTACGTAATATATAGTATATAATGTACTCAGCGCCTCCGGATAGACCGGTGGCTGAACATGGAAGGAACATCACGTGCTTCATGATCTGCAAATGCCCGGCAGCGATGCCGTCATTCATCAACGCAATGCGGCCGAAATCGCGAGCAGCTTTTTGAGCCGCGACGGGAAATCGCTTCCGATTCTGATGGGGTATCCGCCCCATCTCCCTGAAGGCGTGGTGGGTCGCGTCGAGAACGATGCGACGATGGTTGAGTATCGCAGCGCCAAAGGTCAGGCCTGCACGGACCATCTCATCGCGACCAAGAGGCCCGATGGCAAACACGCCGTCGTGCTCTCGAAGCGCAATATTGCCGAACCGTTCGGCGGATTCTGGTGGATGCACGGCGGCTCGATCGGCGCGTACATGTCCATCGTGTCGTTCATCGCTTCTCGCTCCTTGAGCGAGTCCGGCGTGAAGGTCAAGCCCCAGGTGCTCATCGGCGTGTACTACACCTCGGCCCCGGATTCTCCGCAGTCGAGCGTGCAGCCGCTTTACGCATCGCTCGTGCCGTATAAGGCTCTTGAGACCGTGACGACCGATGCGAAACACGATTCCATCCGGGCGTTCACGACTGAAGACCTCGGCCATCTGTTGCCGGAAGAGCGCCACTGGTATCCCATGAGCACGTCCCTTCTTCTGCTCGCAGCGCTCAAGGGGGCGAACATCGAACTCTGATCTTCTGTTCGTCAAAACGAAAACCGCCGGCGCACACATGCGTCGGCGGAGTTTTTATACTTGACTTACTGTAATAAATTGTGTAGTGTGGTGGGGTAGTTTAACGTACAACAAGGAGACATCAGATGGGTGCGAACCCGAAGATTAAAGTACTGCTGCGTAGGCCGATTGGTTTTTCCGCGCCGGCAGCGGGGTTTGAAAATTTCTTCAGGCTCGAGCACTGGCGGGTGAGTCGCGACGGTGTCGAAGACGACCGCATCATATGGAAGCGCGGTGACTTCGTCGTCGTGCTTGCTGTCACGCCGGAAGGCAAGCTGGTCGCCATCAGCGAGTACAAACAAGCGGTGGAGCAGACGCTCCTGTGCTTCCCGGCAGGTACGGTGAAGAAGGGCGAAGACCCGATTCACGCTGGTCTGCGTGAATTGCTCGAAGAATCGGGATATGCGCCGCAAGATTCTACTGCGGAATACATACCGGTGCCCCTCTTCAATTCGCCGGACAAATCCACGGAGCGGCACTTCGTCGTGATCATACCGAACGTCGTGAAGGTGGCAGAACCGAAGCCGGAACGCGCAGAAACCATACTCGAGACCGTGCTGCTCACGCCGGAACAGGCGCATGCGCAGATGCGTATCGCGCTTCACCTCGGAGCCCTTTCGCTCTATCGGAATAGATAGCGCATACAACGCCGCAAAATAACTTCCTCCGCCTCTTACTACAGGGGGCGGGGGAGTTTCTTTTTACCCTCTTATATCTTGGTCTTGACCCACTCAGCGGTGTGGGCGATGCCTTCTTCAAGAGATACAGAAGGCGCGGCGTCTACGACGCTTGCGAGCTTCGTGTTGTCCGCCTCGCGGCGGTCAGAGGTGGTCTTCGATGCTGCAGTCTCTTCTGCTTTCCATTCAAACGGACGGCCGTCTCCATACAGTTTCCAGATAATTTCCGCGAGATCGAGGATGCGGGTCGCTGCGCCAGTCGAGATATTGAAATCAGTATTGAGTACCGCGGCGTCTCCCGCAACCGCTTTCTCAAACAGTGCGACCGTGATGCGCACGGCGTCGTCTACATACGTGAACGGCCGCGTGGAAGTCTCCGGGTTCCCGATGAGCTCGAGCGGGTACTGACCGCGCAAGACTTTCTCGAGAAGGGCGGGGATGACGTGGATGTCGCCTGGCGTCGAGCCCTTCGAGTCCTCTCCTGGTCCGTAGATGTTGTGGTAGCGAACGATGACGAAGTCAGGCGCACCGTACTGCTGTTTGAATGCTCGGCAGAAATATTCGCCGCCCAGTTTCGAGAAGCCGTACACGTTCGTGGGTGCCGGCGTCTTCGCGAGGTCTGTTTCTGTATACGGATACATGGGCGACTTCTGGAACACCATCGAGGTGGACGAGTAGAGGATGAGTTTCGCGCCTGCAGATTTAAGCGCTGGATACACCGCAGCGTCGATCGCGGAGTTCTCCCACATTATTTCCGCCTGTTTATCCCACATGTAGTTCACGGGGCCGATGTTCGCCGCGAGGTTGATGACGTACTCGGCATCCTTGAGTACTTCGAGTGCAGCAGCCGGGTCGGTGAGGTCTGCTTTACGAAATTCTGCGCCTACGGGGAGCAACGCACCGCGCTCCTCCGGCGTCGCTTTATCGATGATGACCAGCTGATAGCCCTTTTCAGCCAATACTGCAGCCACGCGGCTTCCTACATACCCGCAACCGCCCGTGATGTGGACTGACTTACTCATACTGGATATTCAAGCACGGGGTATGGCTTTCGGCTAGAATGAATAGGTATGAGGCTCGTGGTCGCGACCCCACTCTACCCGCCGGAAGGAGGCGGTCCGGCGACGTATGCCAAAGCGCTCGAGGACGAGCTCCCGAGCCGCGGGTGGGACATCGAGCTCGTGAAGTTCCGCGACGTGCGTCACTGGCCGAAGGGTATCCGCCACTGCGCGTACGCGTGGCGCGTCTATAAAGCCGCTCGGCATGGCGACATGGTCATCGTGCTCGACCCGGTCTCGACCGGCATCCCAGCGCTTATAGGAGCGAAGCTCGCGCGCAAGCCATTTTTTGTGCGGGTCGCCGGAGACTATGCGTGGGAGCAGGGGACGCAGAGATTCCATGTGCGCGAGGTACTCGACGAGTTCGTACAGCGCCGGGACTACGCGCTCCCGGTGCGCGTGATGAAGTGGATGCAGACACTCGTCGCGCGGCACGCGGTGAGGGTCATCGTGCCGAGCGAATATTTGAAGCGCATTGTGGAAGCGTGGGGTATTCCTGCTGATAAAATCCGCGTGGTCTATAACGCCGCGCCGACTATTACCGAAGTCGCTGCCGCGCCCGTGTCCGGCGAGTACCTGGTGTCGATCGCGCGACTCGTACCGTGGAAGGGCATGGATATGCTGATACGTGCGGTGGGGCGCATCGCGGACGCGCGACTTATCATCGTGGGCGGTGGCCCCGAGCGCGCGAAGCTTGAGGGTATCGTGGATAATCTCGACCTCGGCGACCGCGTGAGCTTCACCGGGAACTTGCCGCACGAAGAAACACTCGCGTACCTCGCGCACGCGAGCGCATACATACTCAATACCCGTTACGAGGGCCTCTCGCACCTTATACTCGAAGCGATGGCGCTCAAGGTACCGGTGGCGACGACTCCGCTCGGAGGCAACCCTGAACTTATAGAAGACGACGTAACGGGGCTTCTGTTCCCGTACGGCGACGTGGCTGCCATCGAAGCAGTTATCGAACGTATGCGCAAAGACGCTCCGCTCTGCAAGAAGCTCGCGGACGCAGCATACGAGAAAGCCAATACTTTCACCCGCGAGCGCATGATCAGCGACTCGCTCTCCGCACTCACCCTATGAAAGCCCTTTTCATATCGAACGACCCACTCATCTTCACCGAAGACAGCGCGGTGCGCGCACGTATGCGCGCGTACGCTGCTGCAATAGGGGAGCTCCACGTGATATCCAAGGCACCTCTTGAGGCGCGGGAAATCACGGAAGGAACACTCACGCTGCACCCAATCCACGCGAACCCGTTCATGCGTTTTTCGAAGACGGTCGCGCTCGCGCGCAAACTGGTGGAAGAGAAGCAGGTAGAGATAGTTTCCACTCAGGATCCGTTCGAGCACGGGCTCGCGGGAGTGTTCGCGACGATGCGCACCCCGGCGCTCCTCCACGTGCAGCTGCATACCGATATCGGTTCGCGCTACTTCAGAAATGAGTCGTGGAAGAATCGCGTACGCGTACGCATCGCGCCCATCGTATTCTTCTTCGCGGATGGCGTGCGTGTGGTGTCCGAGCGCGTGCGGGCTGCGGTACTTGGCCGCTATGGGCGATTCACGCCGCCGCCGCGCGTCATCCCGGTCGCGCTGCCTGCTCACGTGCCACCTGCCGCACCTCTTCCGGCGCACACCTTTATGTTCACGCTCTTCGCACTCTCGCGCATCGAGCCGGAAAAGCGTATCGAGGACCTACTCGCCGCGCTCGTACTCGTGCGCCGCAGATATCCGAACGTCGGACTCTTCATCGCTGGTGATGGGAGCGAGCGCATCTCGCTTATACAGAAGTCGCTCGAGCTCGGTATCGGTGAGCACGTGGTGTTCCTCGGCTGGCGCACGGACGGGCTCGCGCTCATGCAGAGCGCGCAGGCATTCATAAACTCGAGTGCGTACGAAGGATACGGACTCTCTCTGCTCGAAGCCGCGCTCGCGGGAGTGCCCGTGATCACGACAAACGTGGGCATCGTGGGCGATGTGCTCGTGCCCGAAGAAGACGCGCTCGTCGTGAAGGTGGGCGACACCTACGCGCTTGCGGAGCAGATTTTCAGACTCATCGAGAAGAGCGACCTTGGTCCGACGCTCGCGGCACACGCAGTAGTGAAGGCGAAGGAGCATCGGGATGCATATATCGACCAGCCCGAGCTCATCGCCCACGACCTGCGTGCCACTTTGGGCAAGCCATAGTAGGTTTACGTATATACCATGACGCCTCGCATCGGCTTTATCGGACAGGGGTGGATAGGGAAGAACTACGCAGACGACTTTGAGCAGCGTGGCTTCGACGTCGTGCGCTACGGACTCGAGCCCGAGTACGCGGGCAATAAGGAAGCCATCAAAGACTGCAGCATCGTGTTCATCGCGGTGCCCACGCCGACGACCCAGGCAGGGTTCGACGACAGCGCGCTACGCGCCGTGCTGCCGCTTGTGGGCAAAGGCGCGACCGCAGTCATAAAGTCCACGCTTCTCCCTGGTACGACCGAAGCGCTCCAGGAAATATTTCCAGACATCCTTGTACTCAATTCGCCGGAATTTCTGCGGGAAGCGAATGCTGCGTACGATGCTGCGCACCCGGTGCGTACATTCATCGGAATCCCGAAAGACACGCCGGAACACCGCGCGGCGGCAGATGCGGTACTCGCCGTGCTCCCGGAATCGAGCTACACGCGCATCGTCTCCGCGCGCGAAGCAGAACTCATCAAATACGCGGGCAATGTTTTCCTCGCGCTCAAGGTGGTGTATGCCAACATGCTCTACGACCTCGCGGGCAAGCTCGGTGCAGATTATGAGGTGGTGAAGGAAGGGCTCGCCGCCGACCCGCGCATCGGCGCATCACACCTCTCGGTGATGTCCGCGAGCGGGCACACGAATACGCCTGGTCGCGGTGCGGGCGGCCACTGCTTCATCAAGGACCTCGAGGCGCTGCGCCGCATGTATGCGAGCGAGGTAGGAGATACAGCGGGCGCTGAACTTCTGCTCGCCGTGGTGAAGAAGAATAACGACCTCCTTACTCAGTCGGGCAAAGACCTCGACCTTCTGGCCGGGGTGTACGGGAAAGAAGGCGGCATGCTATGAAGCTGCTTGTCGTGACGCAGGCGGTGGACGAAGAGAATCCGGTACTCGGATTCTTCTGCCATTGGATAGCGGAACTCGCTAAACGCGTAGAGCATATTCACGTGATCTGTCTTACCGAGGGTGTACACCATTTCCCGCCGAATGTGGCGGTGCACTCGCTCGGGAAAGAACGGGGAGCGCAATCGCGTGGTGCGTATGCCGCAACGTTTCTCACGCTCGCGTGGCGATTGCGGGATGAGTACGACACCGTGTTCGTGCATATGAATGCGGAATACTTCGCGATAGCGGGGTGGCTCTGGAAGCTTCAAGGCAAGCGCGCGGTGCTCTGGTACAACCATCCGAGCAATACGGTGTGGCTGCGCATCGCGGGTATGTTCGCGGATATCGTATTTCATACATCGCCGTACGCAGCATCGGCGAAGTTCTCGCACGCGGTATCAATGCCCGCCGGCATCGATACGGATATCTTTACGCCTGCACCTGCGGCGCGGGACAGGCATGCGTTCTACATACAAGGGCGCATCACGCCGAGCAAGCGCATCGACCTCGCGCTCGCCGCGCTCGAAGTCGTGCGTAAATCGGTACCAGCTACGCTCACGCTGGTCGGCCCCGAGGATCCAGAATATGGAAAGGAATTGCGGACGCGCTTCGCGTCACTCATCAAGGACGGCGCGGTGAACTTCGCAGGCCCCAAGAAGAACGAAGAGACACCCGCCCTCTACCGCGCGCATGGGGGAGCGATCAACCTCGCGGCAGCAGGGCACTTCGACAAGACCGCGCTCGAGCCCATGGCGTGCGAGACGCCGGTAGTGGTCACGAGTCCAGCCTTCAAGGGACTCGTGCCAGACGAGTGGATCGTAGCGGATACGCCAGAAGCGCTCGGGGAGGCCCTGGCGCGCCTTATAGGGCTCCCAGACGCGGCCTATGCCGCGCTCGGGGCAGCCGAGCGCGCAGCCGTGGTCGCGCACCAGAGCCTCGCTGCACTCATGGATGACCTCGCGCGTAGACTCGCTATACTGGGCGCATGACCATCTACCGCAAGGCAGAGGAGGCAGTGTGCCGCACCATCACGCTCTCGGGTGAGGTGCTCGATTTGGGCGGTCACGCGAGCTCCCCGTACCGAGGCCTGTTTGGCGGCACCTACACGCTTACTGCAGTAAATATGCCGGGTTCAGGAGAGGCGATAGAGTGTGATCTCGAAGAATTGCTCCCCATTAAAGATGCGCAGTATGACGGCGTGCTGCTTATGAATGTACTCGAGCATATTTTCGAATATCGACAGCTCGTGAATGAGTGCGCGCGCGTGCTCCGGCCGGGCGGGCAAGTCGTGATCGCGGCGCCGTTCATATTTCCGTACCACCCCTCGCCGAATGATTTCCATCGCTACACGAGTGCCGCGCTTACGCGCGCGCTCGAGAAGGCCGGGTTCGCTGATATAGCAATACAGCCTATCGGCGGCGGACTCTACACCGCGCGGTGGTTGTTCCTCGAGCGAGTAATGCCGTCTGCGCTCCGTTTTACGTTTCCACTTAATACATGGATCGCAAAGGTGAACGACCGTACGTTCACCTGGCTCGCACGCGCGACCGGCCGCCGTTACGACCCTGCTGACTACTCCCTCGGATTCGTCGCCACCGCGACCAAGCGATAATACCTGTATGGATGTCACGCATTTCGAGAATCGCAGATGGACCACGGATACGCAGAAGGTAGAGTTCCGTCATCGCGCGGCGCTCGAGCTTATCGAGAACGGCACCGTGCTCGATGTGGGCTGCGGCGACGGGCTCTTGCTCTCGCTGCTTAAGGAAAAGGGAGTTACCGCGGAAGGAATCGATATCTCCGAGGAAGCGGTAAAGCGCTGCGTTGAAAGGGGCTTTACCGCGCGCACGTATGACCCGAACGCACCGTTCCCATTTCCCGATGACGCGTTCGACACGGTCGTGATGCTCGATGTACTCGAGCACGTGTATGCTCCGGAAGAACTGTTGCGAGAGGCGAAGAGGGTCGCGCGTACGCACGTCATCGTCGGCGTACCCAATTTTTCATCCCTCCCTGCACGCCTCCAGGTGCTCGGCGGCAGCGTGCCCGAGAACAACCTGCCGCTCAAGGGACACGTGTATTGGTTCAACTATCAAGTCCTTTCCGACCTCGCGCGTGAGTGCGGGCTTGCTATCTCGACACTCAAAACGAATACCTTCAGCCCGTTTTCCACAATTTGGCCTGGAGCACCCGCCTCCTTCCCGAATCTTCTCGCGCTCTCGTTCGTTATCAAACTCGAGTCTGAGTCATGAAAATCGTATACGTCGCCAACAGCCGGATGCCGACGCCCAAGGCGCATGGGATTCAGATAGCGAAGGCGTGCGAGGGACTTATCGAAGCAGGGCAGCCGGTGACCCTCGTCATACCGCGTTCGCGGGTGTGGTCCGAGGACTCAGTGAGCGCGTACTACCACTTGCGCACCGAGGTGCCGGTTAAAGCGCTGCGCACTCCCGACTTCTACGGCAGCGGCGAGATCGGATTCCTCGCGAGCACGTTCTTCTTTGCTATCGCTGCGCTCAGCTATCTGCGTAAAGCAGGGAAGGGCTCGGTGATCTACGCGCGCCCCGATCCGTTCTTTTTGCCGTTTGCGATTATGCTCGGCTACCCGTGCTACGCAGAAGTGCACGATGCGTATATCCCTGGGCCGCTTACGCGCCGCATGCTGAAGCGAGCGAAGGGTATCGTGGTGACGAACACCGTCATCCGCGACGCGGTTGCGAATGCGCACGGCATTCCGCTCGAGCGATTCCATGTCGAGGCAAACGGTGTCGACCTTGCGCCGTTTGAAAGTGCGCCGAATAAGGCAGACGCACGTGCGAAGCTCGCGCTCGGCCCAGATGCAAAAATAGCGCTCTATGTGGGCCGTCTCTACGACTGGAAGGGGCTTGAAGTATTACCCGACGCAGCCCGCGCGGCGCCTGCTATCGAGTGGCACGTCGTGGGCGGGTCAGAGGAGAAATTCAAGAAAGTCACGGGCGTGAGTGATATTCCTACAAACCTTTTCATACACGAAGGCTGCCCGAGCTATGAAGTGCCCGCTTGGCTTTCTGCTGCGGACGTACTGCTTTCACTCGGCACCAAGAAGAACGAAACGTCGTACAAATACACGACGCCTATCAAGACGTATGAATATATGGCGGCGAATAGGCCCGTGGTCGCTGCTGCCACGCTCGCGCTCAAGGACGTCATAGGCCCCGACCTCGCGCATTTCTATGAGCCGGATGATGCCGATGGACTTGCGAGCGCCGTGAACCGCTCGCTCGCTGGTGGAGAGGAAGTAGTGCGCATGATCGCGAATGCACGGGCCACTGCCGAGGAGCACTCCTGGAAGAAGCGCGCAGCGCGCATCGCTGCGTTTATTTGCGCGCGCTAGCCGTATACTAGCGATATGAAACGTCTCAACCTCGGGTGCGGCAGGGATTACCGCGAAGGTTGGGATAACTGGGATGCTTCGCCCGAGGTGCGCGCGGAAGCGCGCGTGGATATCGGACACGACCGCTTCCCCGCGGAGGACAACACGTATGATGAGATTTACTGCGCCGGCGTTTTCGAACAGATAAACGGCAACCAGGAACTCGTCATGGCGATGAACGAATGCCACCGCGTGCTCAAACCGGGAGGGAAGATGACCGTACGCGTCCCGCACGCGGGCTACAAGATTGCGAAGCGCGACCCGTTCACGCGCCGATTTTTCACACCAGGGACCTTCGAGTATTTCCAGAAGGGCGCAAAGCGCTACGAGCTCTTCGGCAGCGTGTACGGATTCAAGCCCTGGAATATAGAATCAATCACCACGCGAAGGTTCACGCACTGGCGCGCATTCCTCCGATTCGATTTCTTCAAGGGAATCCTGACTGTCGTGATGAGCAAGGCCTAAGCTTCGCCGCGCTTGATACGTTCCAAGAGTTCTCCCGCGTAGCGCTTATCGGCGACGCGGTCGAGCGTGCCCTTCTGCTCCTCCTTTTTAATAGAGTGCCCGCGTTCGTGGTGTACGAGCGTGTCGGTACGTATGATAGTACCCTTGCCGAACTTCGCGAGCTTCCACGCCCAAGCACTTTCCTGGCCGTAGAGATAGAAACGCTCATCGAAATGCATGTCTTCCCAGAGGCTCTTCTTGAAGAGGAAACAGAAACCAGTCCAGAGGTCGCGCTCGTCGCGATCGAGACGCGCGGACGGATACGATTTCGGCGTGTCGGCCTGGTTCGAGCCGCCCACGTTATCGCCGACTGGCACGACGACGCCCGTTTCATCGATGGATTCCATGAGCCGCGAGAGCCAGTCCGGCTTCACGTCGGGAACCTCGGTATCGGAGTCGATGATGCACACGTAGTCGCACGTGGATTCTGCGATGAGTTTGTTCCATATCTTTGCCATGTTTGCGGTGTTCGGGCGGTTGTCGAAGACATTGAGTTTGAACGGGTGCTCCGTGCGCGTGATGATGCTCATCACGCATCTTTGTATGACGTCTGGGTCCTCGCGGAACTTGAGGATGATTATCTCCACGCGCTTGATTGCCTTGTCGTCTGCGAGCGGCAGGGCAGCGAGCTCCCCGATGCTCCTCATGCGCTCAGGGGTAGCCTGCTCGGCCACGGGCGCCTTCTCGCCGCGCAGTAACCGGCCCGCTTTCCGCACAGCCCGTTTTACGATGTTCATACATAAAATATAGCCTATGTTTGGGCTGAATTGACACAAGGAGTTATGCGTGCTAATATAAAGATTGCGGTCAAGTGACCGTTTCAGGATCCTCGTCAAGCAAAGAAAGGCAAACAAGAAATGAGTGGATTACTTGCGACTGTCCGCGACGACCTCGCGCACAATCCACAAGGAAGCTGGGCCTGGGTCGGTGAGACGCGCAAGCGCCTCGTACCCGCATTGTTCGGCGGCAAGACCGCCAACCGTGCCGCGTTCGACCGTTCGGTCGACGTAACGCTCAACATCCTCAAATATCTCGAACAGGAGCTCAATCTCGACGGCATGTGCCCGGGCCATGGTCCGGGTCACTGGATGCGCGACTACGTCAATGCGTGTCGTCTGCTTTCAGACCCCGCGACCATTTCCGAGCGCACGCGCACGGAAGTACTCGCCGGGTTCGCGGGCGGCGTCCTCCACGACATCGGCAACGCGGTCGTGGACCGCTATCACGATGACCGCACGCCCGTACGGCATGCGGAAGTCGCTGGCTTGCTTCTCGGACGGCTGTTCATGCGCGAGGACTTCGGTCTCTCCGTAGAGGAACAGCTCGCCATAAAATGGGCGGTGATGGCGCATACCCATTACCTGAAGCCGGTCGAGATGCAGTGGAACGGCGAGAAGGTCATCATCGATCTCTACCAGGATATGGACAGGGACAAACCGCTCTACGGCGTGTGGTTCCCGCGCATGATTGACCGTCTCGACTGCTCCGGCGCCGAGACGTTCCCCGCGCGTCACTACCTCACGCTCCACAGCGACCACAAGGACTACGACGGCGAGCACTTCTTCGACGTCGACTTCCGTTCTCACATCAGGCCTATCATGCGTTCGCCGGAACAGATCAAAGCTGACGGCGGCAAGCAGACCATGCTCGAGCACCTGCGGATGTTTGCGGGCAGCCAGACCAACGACTCGCCCTACGGCAAGCACGATTACGGGCACATGCTCTGGTTGCGCGATGACAAGCGGTCGTCGCTTATGCGTTTCCTCGCGGTCATGCAGAGCGGGAACACGCGTCCTGTCGAACGCGCGCCCAGTCAGTGGCTCGTGTACCTGTCGTACATCGAGCCGAGTATGGCTGGAGCGCGGGCGGCCGATGCTCTCGATGCGCTCATGCGCAAGGAGAACGTCGAAGTACGGACCCGCTGGGCCGTCGGTTTCGATCACATCATGTCTTCGTACGAAGCTTGGTGCGCCCAGATGGGGCCTGAAATCGATGCGCTCGGCGTGCCTACCACACTGCCGTTCGTCGGTGATATCCACAAGTTCCTCGGATATCGCCGCGGTACGTCCCGTCTCGTTCCCGTCATCCAATAACACGCACCTCTGTTCTTCACGACTTAACCTCCGGCTGGCGCCACGCGTCCGCCGGAGTTTCTTTTTTACCTCGCGCAAGGTTATACTCTTACACGTCTTACACAATGTTTAGCTTCTTCTCTAAGCCGAGAGCTCCGCACCGCCCGGGAGCACCCAAGGTCCTCATCACCGGGGGGCTTGGCTTCATTTTCTCCCACGTCACAGAGTACTTCGTGGAGAAAGGATGGAACGTGGTGGTCATAGACAACCTCTCGGAGGGCAGCCATCCGGAAGTCCTCGACGGCACGTTCACGCACCATCACGTGCATATGGCTGAGCCCGAAGCCATGGACCTCATCATCAAGGAAGCGCCGGATTACATTATCCACGCGGCGGCTATCACCGATGTCGACTACTCCGTACGCGAACCGATGCGTACGTTCCGTAAGAACCACCTCGGCAACATCCACGCGTTCGAAGCGGCCCGTCAGCTTCCCGATCTGAAGAAGTTCATCTATATCTCGACAGACGAGGTATACGGCGAGTGCGATCACCAGATGCGCGAAGACGAGATGCTCGCGCCCCGCAACCCGTATTCCTCATCGAAGGCCGCGGGTTCCTTGATGCGCATCACCTACGAGAATACGTACCCGCACCTCAAAGGCAAGACCGCCGAGACACGGTTCTGTAATGTGTTCGGACCGCGCCAGGACACGCGCAAGATAATGCCGATCGTGAAGCGAGCGCTCGACGAAGGCACGCCCGTGCCGGTGTTCGACACGGGCGAGAGCTACCGCGAATATATCTACGTCGATAATATCCCGCCGGCTATCGACCTTATCCTCGAAAAAGGGACCGGAATCTATAACGTGACGCTCAACGACGGGTTCACCGTGAAGAACCTCATCAAGAAAACGGAAGAAGTCACCGGCAACGCGGTGCCGACCACCACCTCCCACCGGCCCGGTATCGATATGAAGTACCAGATGGACTCCGCGCGCATCCGCGCACTTGGATGGGAGCCGTTGTATACGTTCGAAGAGGGCCTCGCCAAATATCTGGGACTCGGGGAGTAACTCCTTCTGCGCCCAGTTTGTTATACTCACTACCAATGAAGGGCATCCTACTCGCGGGTGGTAATGGCACGCGGCTCGCACCGCTTACGGCCGTCGTGAATAAGCACCTCTTACCGGTCTACGACCGGCCGATGGTCGTGTATCCGCTCGAGACCTTGAAGCGCGCCGGGGCAGAAGAGATACTCGTGATTACGGGGAGCGCACACATCGGGCGCTTCATAGAGTTCCTCGGCGACGGCTCCGCGTATGGCGTACGGCTGACCTACCGCGTGCAGGAAGCCGCGAGCGGCATCTCAGGCGCGCTTGCGCTGTGTGAATCGTTTGCCGCCGGGGAAGACGTGATGGTGGTTCTCGGCGACAACATCTTTTCCGCGGACTTCACCCCGGCGCGCTCAAAGTACGGCTGCACCGTATACCTCAAGGAAATGGACAAGGAAGAGATAAAGCGATTCGGCTGCGCAGAAGTATCTGGAGACAAAGTCGTGGGTATCGAAGAAAAGCCAACCAATCCAAAGAGCACCTACGCAGCTACCGGCTTTTATCATTTTTCCCACGATGCATTTGAAATAGTGAAGAACCTCGCACCGTCTAAGCGCGGCGAGCTGGAAATCACCGATGTGATCCTGGCGTACGCGCAGAAGGGCGACTGCGGATACGCGATGGTAGATGGCGAGTGGTTCGATGCGGGTACATTCGACTCGCTCCTGGCGGCGAGCAACGCAGTGCAGAAGCACGGACGCGCATGACCATCGCACCCACTAAACTCCCGGGTGTATTTGTCATTACGCCAAACGTGCACGAGGACAACCGCGGATTCCTCATGGAGTCGTACCGTAAGGATCTCCTCGCAGGAGTCGGTATCACCGACGACTTCGTCCAAGACAATCACGCTCGCTCGCTCGTGCGCAATACGGTACGCGGCCTCCACTTCCAATGGAGTCCTCCGGCGGCGAAGCTCATGCGCGCCACGCGCGGCGCAGCATTCCTGGTCGCGGTCGATGTGCGCAAGAACTCGCCTACATTCGGAGAGTGGTTCGGCATCGAATCGAGCGAAGACAACAGGGTGCAGCTCTACGCGCCCGCGGGGTGCGCGCGTGGCTACCAGACGCTCACTGACACATGCGAAGTCCAGTACAAAGTGAGCGCGCTCTATAACCCCGAGGGGCAGGGAGAGATAGCTTGGAACGACCCCGATATCAGCATCGACTGGCCGATAAAGGAGCCCCCGTTCCTCTCCCCACGGACCGAGCACGGTACTGCATTTAAGGAATGGGTCAATGATTCGCGCCTCGACGCGTTCTCGCTATAATAGCCCGCATGAAGCACATAGAGCACGACGTACCGCCGGGAAAGCTTGATCACTGCCAGATTACGGGGTCCACAGACCTCTTCGAGGCCATCGACCTCGGTTTCCAGCCCTCTGCCGGGGCGCTGCTTGATAAGGAAGGGCTTCGTGAACCGGAGACCCATTACCCGCTGCGCCTCATGGTGAGTCCCAAGTCTGGGCTCGGGCAGCTCGATTACGTGGTGGATGGAAAGCTCCTATTCTCCGGTACCGACTACATGTATCGCACCGGCATTTCTGCGCCGCTGCGCGAGCACCTGAAGCAACTCGCGGAAGAAATCATCGGAAAACTGCAGTACCCAAAGAAGTCCCTCTGTGTCGACGTGGGAGGGAACGATGGCACGCTACTTACATTTTTCCGCGACCTCGGGATGAAGGTGTTCAACGTAGAGCCGACCAGCATGGCCAAGCTCTCGAAGAAGGAGAACAAGATTCCCACGCTCCAGGCATTCTTTGATGAGAAATCAGCGCGCGAGGTCGTGCGTACACACGGCAGGGCGAAAGTCATTACCTTCACCAATGTTTTCGCCCATATGGCCACGCTCGGCAGTGTGATGCGTGGACTTTCCAAGCTCCTCGACAAAGACGGCGTTATCGTAACTGAGAGCCAGTACCTGCTTGATATCTTCGAACGCAACCAGTTTGACCAGGTGTACCACGAGCATGTGCGCGTTTATAGTCTGAAGTCACTTGTGACCCTCTTCCCGTACTACGGTATGGAAGTGTTCGACGCGAGCCGCACCACCACCCGAGAGGGCAGCATCCGCGTTTACGCTGGCTGGAAGGGTGCGCATGCGGTGAGTCCTGAGGTTGCTCGACTCGTGAAGGCAGAAGAAGACGCAGGCCTCTTCACCGAGAAGGGCTGGGCAAAGTTCCGCGCCGGGGTGCAGAAGAGCAAGCAGCAGACGATGGAGCTCGCGTACAAGGCGAAGAAGGAGGGGAAGCTGTTCGTTGCCGACTCGTGTCCGACGCGCGGCGTTGTCGTGGTGAATTATTACGGCCTCGACCCGTCGCTCATGCCGTACATCTCACAGCTTCCCAATACGGAGAAAGTGGGGAAGTACATGGCCGGTACGCACAACCCGATCGTGAGCAACGAGATAATCACCAAAGACAAGCCCGACTACATTCTTATCCTCGCGTGGCATTTCGCGGACTTCATCATCAAGAACTGGAAGGCGAAGGGCGTGAAGGCGAAGTTCATCGTCCCGCTCCCGCACTTCAAGATAGTCGAGTAGCCGGATATGAAACGGATACCGCTCTTCAAGACCTACGTATCGGCGCGCGCCATATGGAATGTCGCATCGCTTTTGTTCCGCTCCAATCACGGCGCCATCCTCGGCGAGGGCCCGGAAGTAAAAGCGTTCGAGAGGGAATTTGGCGAGAAGTTCGGATTCGACCACGTCGCTACGGTGAATTCCGGCAGCGCGGCGCTCGAGCTCGCGTATGAACTTCTCGATATCGGCGCGGGCGACGAAGTCATAGTGCCTGTGCTGACCCACCCCGCATCGGGGCTGCCCGCGGTGCATCGCGGCGCGCGCGTGGTGTTCGCGGACATAGAAGAAGACCTCAATATTTCAATAGACGATGTGCGGCGCAAGATAACACCCAAGACCAAAGCCCTACTGTTCGTCCATTTCGGCGGCAACAATCGCGGTCTCGCGGAACTGATCGCGCTCGGTAAGGAGCAGGGGCTTCCGGTCATCGAAGACGCAGCACAGGCGGTCGGCTCTGATTACTGGGGTAAGGCAGACGTGACCTGTGTCTCGCTCCAGGCCATCAAGACGCTCACTACGGGAGATGGCGGCATCGTGATCTGCAAGAGCGCAGAGATGGACAAGAAAGCGCGGCGACTGAGGTGGTTCGGCTACGACCGGGCAGAGAAGCAGAAGCTCGGCGACACGGATCTCACGGAAGCAGGCTACAAGTACCACATGAACGATATCAATGCTGCCATGGGTCGCGGCAATCTCGCGCATATCGACCGCATCATCGCGCACCGCAAGCAGCTCGGCGCTGAATATAAGAAACACGGAATCACTGCATCCATATGGTTCGCGCACGTGCTCACGCCGCGGCGAGCGGAACTCATCGAATTCATGAAAGCGCGCGGCATCCACACGGGCGACTATCATTATCGCAACGACAAATACACGATATTCGGCGGCAGGCAGCAGCTTGCCATGATGGACAAGCTTGAGAGCCAGTACCTTCTCCTCCCGCTCCATCACGGCGTGTCTGTCGCAGACGTGAGTCTGATCGCAGGCGCCCTCAAGGAATTTAATTCAGCGCACATTGCGTAGCTACGCAATGCTTGGTTCGCTCGGCACATCGCGTCGCATAGCGGCGCTATAGAGACCGAAGGTGAGCGCGCACCCGAGTAGGCGACCCACGACACGCGCGATCACCAATCCCCAGAGTCCTCCCAAGATAAGCCCGATGCAGATAAGTACAATCTGTCCGACGGCGCTGATCATCGTGTCGAGGTAAAGCACCCGCGTTTTCTGCTTTGCATAGAAATAAGAGATAGCCGGCGTGGTCACGACACCAAATAACGTGAGGCTATAGAGCTGCGAATATGGCACTGCGTCGGTATATGCAGGGAAAAGAACATGGAAGATAAGGGGAGCGACCAGCATATACGCTCCAGAAGCTATAGCAGCGAAGATCATGAGCCAGAATATCTTATTACCCATGCCCTGGGCGATCGAGCGGGGAGTGCCAACGGCGAACCGCGACCGAATCATAGCGTCGAGACTCTTGAGGGGGCCTTTTGACTGATCAACTATCGCGGTTGAGAAGGTATACAGTGCGAGGTTTATCGGGCCGAGGAAATGGAACACGAGCACCTGGTCGATATTTTGTGCGAACCCGAGAACCACGCCCATCGCGCTCAGGTGCGCACCGTAGCGCACCATGCTCGGGTCATCCGCGCCGCGCTCGGGGTGGTACGCGCGCATCGTGAGCCGGTAGAACCAGAAATCGGTAAGAGCGTTCGCGACGAAGTACACGATGATGAGCGGAAGCGGGTGTGGCGCGATGAGCGCAGTTACGATGAGCGCGAGTACCGGGAGGCTGTTACCCAAGATGCTGCCATAGAGCGCGGCGCGGCGGAAGTCCTTTTTCCCCGCGAGGTAGGAGAGCGCGAGGTTCGCGCTCGACATGAACGGAGAGAGCGATCCGCCGATGAGTACGCCGAATGCGAGTAGGTGATTCCCGGCGAACGCGTAATAGAGCGTAAGCGCGAGCGTCGCCGAGAATATGAGGATGCTCCACCGGAGGTTGATCCGGAAGCCGGTCGGGAGCGCGCGGTCGAAGCCCTTCGCCGCCGACTGGAGCACCGCCGAGCCGAGGTCGTTCAGCGAGAAGAGCGAGAGGATGCTGATGACGGCGACCACGTACTTATACTGGCCGTACACGTCTTTTGGCACCACATGGCCGATGACGATGGAGAGTGCGAGCGTGGAGAGGGAGGCGACCGCTTGCGCGGCAAGCGACCAGCCACCGCTCTCTGCGATGTAGCGTACGTCAGTCTTGAAGAGCCTCTCGGCCCACCGCACCAAGGGCGAGGAAGTATCTGCGGGTTCGGGGGGCATGCGTGTCTCTACTATAACCCTCCGAGCAGCGCCGTAGTATCATGCGGCGATGAAGACACATTGGGAGCATCTCGCAGAACTCGTGCCGTCGCTCGCGCGGGCCGACGTGCTCGATATCGGTTCCGGGAAGGGCGGCTTCCTTATCGAGGCCACGCAAAAGAGCAAAAGTGCGGCGGGGCTTGAAACCAATCCGGAATACATCCGGATCACGGAGGAACGCGCCCGCGAAGCGGGCGCGGTGGTGAACGTCGTTCACGGCGTCGGCGAGCGCCTGCCGTTTCCAGACAGCTCGTTCGATTTCATAAACATGTGCGAACTCATCGAGCACGTGAAAGATCCCGAGCAAGTGATACGAGAAGCAGTACGCGTGCTGCGTCCGCGCGGTTGCCTCTATATAAGTGCGCCGAACCGGTATGGTCTCTTTGATCCGCACTTCCACCTCTATTTCGTGAACTGGCTGCCGCGCACCCTTTCCGATACTTATATACGTATGTTCGGGAGAGAGAAGGATTACCGCGACGTAACCGCGGGGTACCAGCGCCTCTCAGACATGCATTACTACACGTTCCGGGAGATACAGCGTCTGGTGGAGCGCGCAGGCTGCTCAGTCGTGGATAGTCGCACGCTGCGCATCAAGAAGCGCTACCCAGGCCTGCTCGGGTGGCCGGTACGGGCGCTCTACCGCGTTATGCGGCCCTGGTACATCGGGACCTTCCATATCCTGGCCCGGAAAGGGTAGAAGGCACCGTGGTATAGTGCCGGTATTATGGCACTAAAGAATATCGCGCGTTGGGCGGTCCTTACTCCTTTATTCATCATCCCGTTCCTGGTTCTCTACGTGAGCAACACCCTCTATTTCCCATTCATCACAGGGAAGGGGTTCGCATTCCGCATCTTGGTGGAAATCGCGCTCGCCGGCTGGGCCGTGCTCGCGCTCGTAGATAAGAAGTACCGCCCGCAGTTCTCGTGGACGTTCGTCCTCTTTGGCGCGCTCGTCGTTTGGATGATCGTCGCAGACGCATTCGCGGTGTCTCCGCTCAAAGCGTTCTGGTCCAACTTCGAGCGCATGGACGGCTGGATTACGCTCGTGCACGTGTTCGCGTTCTTCGTGGTCGCAGGTGCGGTCCTTACGGCCGACAAGCTCTGGAGGAGTTGGTGGCTCACGTTCCTCGGGTCTTCGCTGCTCGTGTGTCTCTACGCGTTCATGCAGCTGTTCGGCGTGTTTGCAATTCATCAGAGCGGTGTACGCCTCGACGCAACGCTCGGCAACTCCGAGTACCTCGCGGGCTATCTCCTCTTCGCTCTCGCCATCGCGCTCTGGCAAGCGTTTGAATCGAAGGGCTGGCTGCGCTACGCGCTCTTCGTGCTCGCCGCGCTCGAGGCCATCATCATCTACTACACCGAGACGCGCGGTGCGGCGCTCGCGCTCGTGGGTGCTGTCGCGCTCGGCGCAGTGCTCTGGATGGTCGAGTCGGGGAAGAAGGGTCGCATGTATGCGGGCACGGTGCTCGTGCTCGTCGTGATACTCGTCGGTGGATTCTTCGCGATGAAGAACACCTCTATCGTCACAAACAGTCCGACGCTCTCGCGCCTCGCGACCATCTCGCTCGCCGACGGTCAGACCCGCTTCACTATCTGGCACATGGCACTCCAGGGCTTTGAAGCGCGCCCGGTGACCGGCTGGGGCCAGGAAGGATTCAACTATATATTCAATACCTACTACGAGCCGTCGCTCTATGCGCAGGAGCCGTGGTTCGACCGCGCACACAACCTCTTCCTCGATTGGCTTACCGCGGGCGGCCTGCCTGCATTCTTGCTATTCGTGGGACTCCTCATCGCTGCAGTCGTGGCGCTCTACCGCAACAAAGCCGTGAGCCGCGCGGAGCGCATCCTGCTTACTTGCGCGCTCGCAGCCTACGCGTTCCAGGGTCTCTTCGTGTTCGATAACCTCTTCACCTATATCCCGCTCGCGGCGCTGCTCGCGCTTGCGCACCAGGCATCGAGTAAGCCTTGGAAGAAGCTCGAAGCGCTGCCGGAACTTTCGGGCAGCATGACGCAGACCGCAGCGACGGTTACCGCCGTGCTCGCGGTCGTAGTGATATGGTTCGTGAACGTGCCCAACATCGCGGCAGCGCACGATATGATCCTCGCGCTCTCGCCGTCCGCAAGTGTCACCAACAATCTCGACTACTTCAAGCAGGCGTATGGGGAGCACTCGTTCGCTGACCAGGAGATAAGTGAGCAGCTCACCACATTCGCGTCGAGCGTCGCCGGGGCAAGCACCATCTCGGATACCGATAAGAGCACCATCGTGAGCTACGCGCTGACCCAGATGCAGGCGGAAGCCGCTTCGCGTCCTATGGACGCACGCATCCTGCTCCAGCTTTCGCTCGCGTACCGCACGGCGGGCGATCTTCCGGACGCATACAAGACGACGCAATTAGCGCTCTCGCTCTCGCCGGTAAAGTTCCAGACGCTCGAAGAAGCAGGCGTGGAAGCATGGGAGCTCGGCGATACGAAGACGGCAGAGACCTACTTCGCAAAGGCGTATGCGCTCACGCCGGCTTCGGACGATGCTGCGGGATACGCTGCAGCGGGCAAGATAATCACCGGTGACACGGCGAGTGGGAAGCAGATCCTGAACGACCACTTCGGCACGACTACCGTCCCGAACCAGATACTCATCTTCGCGTACTACGGCATCAAGGATTACGCAGACATCGTGCCGATACTCGAGCAGAACTACCGCACGACTCCGACCACCCAGAGCGGCTTCCAGCTCGCGAGCGTGTACGCGCTCATGGGTCGCTACACCGACGTGAAGACGGTGGTCAATGCGGTCGTCGCAGCCGACCCTACCGCGGCAGCCGAGGCTAAGCAGTTCCTCGCGCAGTACGGGCTCCAGTAGCCCATGACCACGCGGGAACAGGTACCGCTTGCTACCCTCACGACGTTTAAGACGGGCGGTGTCGCCGCGTACGTCATCGACTGCGAGAGCGAGTCTGATGTGCGTGATGCGCTTACCTTCGCGCGCGAGAAGGGCCTTGCGTACGTCGTGCTCGGCGGTGGGAGCAATGTGCTCGCGCCCGACGCGGGATACCCGGGCGTCGTCGTCCGCCCGATGCTCACGAGGCTCTCGTTCGATGAGAGTGCCGAAGGAGGCGTGCGCGCCATCGCGGAAGCGGGCGTGCCGTGGGATGCGTTCGTGCGCGAAGCGTGCGCGCGAGAACTGTGGGGTGTCGAGAACCTCGCCGGTATCCCGGGTAGCGTCGGTGCTGCGCCGATCCAGAATATCGGCGCCTACGGCAGTGATGCTGCGGAGACGATCGAATGGGTCGAAGCATTGAATCCTGAAACGGGAGTGGTCGAGCGCATCGCGAACGGTGACTGCGCCTTCGGCTACCGCGATAGCCGGTTCAAAAGGAACCCGGGGATGATCATCCTGCGCGTCGCCTTCACGCTGCGCACCGACGGCGCGCCGCGCGTGAGCTATGCAGACCTCTCGCGCGCCAAGGAAGCCGGTGTACCGCTTACGACACCGGAGGAGATAGCCAACGCCGTACGCGCCATCCGCTCGAAGAAATTCCCCGACCTCGCCAAAGAGGGAACCGCGGGATCGTTCTTCAAGAACCCGCATATCAGTGCAGCCGCGTTTGCAGAACTCAAAGCACGCTATCCAGAGCTGCCCGGGTTCCCGTCCGGAGACGTCGTGAAGGTCTCGATAGCGTGGATACTCGACCGCGTACTTTCCATGCGTGGATTCGCGCAAGGGAATGTGCGGCTGTTCGAAGCGCAGCCTTTGGTTATCACCGCGAGCGCGGGAGCGACGAGCGAAGATGTGCGCGCACTCGCGTCGCTTGTCACCGCGCGCGTGAAAGAAGCGACGAACATCGAACTCGAATGGGAAGTGAGACAATTCGCGTAACG
>Ga0207707_10000498_pt1 | contig 40410 bp, 41 predicted proteins | sample KBSC83BmetaG_FD_184336 | JGI IMG/M metagenome (GOLD analysis project Ga0207707, IMG submission 184336) | Corn rhizosphere microbial communities from Kellogg Biological Station, Michigan, USA - KBS C8-3B metaG (SPAdes) (version 2) | ecosystem: Host-associated > Plants > Roots > Rhizosphere ... | reverse complement strand
CCGCCGTTGGCGAGGTGCTCTCTCGCGTATTCCGGCGCATGGCGGAGGATGGTTGCGCGGTTGTCGTGACGGGTCACGAAACGGAGACGCTGCTCGATCTCGCCGACAACATCGTGTGGTGCACGGCGGGCACGACGTACGAACTGGGCACGCCGGCCCAGGCCCGCGCCCACGAGCGGTTCCAGGCGGAATACCTCGGGCCGCGTGGGACAGGGATCAATGGGGTGAGGGATCAATGAGGTCAGAGTCGATTGAAGTGCTGACGGAAATCGCTCCACGCCCTACTGCCTCGCCCTTGGGAATGGGCAATCGGGAATGGGGAATCGACCGCCCCACGCCGCCCCGCCCTTGGGAATCGGCAATCGGGAATGGGGAATCGGGGAGGAAGTCCTCCCCACACCGCTCCCCACCGCCTTTTTTTCACCGCCGCCTCCCCCCGCTCCATCATTCCCCATTCCCACGATTCCCCATTCCCGATTGCCCATTCCCGTCAGCACTTCAATCGACTCCGACCCCTTTGCTCCCTGACCCCATTGCTCCCTGACCCCATTGCTCCCTGACCCCGCCCGCTACTTCATTTTCTCGCTGAACAGGAATGGCTGCTGGACCACCTGTCTGACCGGCGCGCCGTTGCCTGCCCGGGCCGGGTTGTAACGCCAGGACGGCAGCACCTGGCGCACCGCGATGGTGAATTCAGGCGCGCTCGACTTGAGCACCTTGAAGGTCGTCGTGTCCACCGTTCCGTCCGCGTTGACGACAAACTGTCCGATCACGGCACCGGACACGTGCGCGGCCGCGAGAGAGTCCGGATAGTGCGGCACCGGATTGCCGGCGCGAGGGCTCGCCGGATTGCTGATCTGGAATTCGAAGTACGGACCGCCCGCGGGCGCGTTGGCCGCTGCACGGTCCGACGCCGTAGTGGTGGACCCCGGCGCATCGGCGACGGGTGACGAGCAGGCGATAGCGACGGCTGCCAGCGCGAGCGTGCCGAAGGCGACCAAGTGCAGGACGGGACGAGCGGGGCGAGGCGCATGCATGGCGAGAATCCTCCGTTCGAGGTGGGAGTTGGACGCAGCCATCACGGGAGCACGACGCGTCACCGACTGACGATGGGCGATGAGGACAAGCAGCTTGCCGTAGCGCTCGACGCTGGCGCCGGTGCGGAGCACGCGAGCGTCGCAGTCCTCTTCCAGCGCGAGGTGCAGCCGCCGCGAGATCCACCAGAGGGCGGGGTTCCAGGGAAAGAGCGCCGTGCCCAGCGCGGCGCCCAGTATGATCCAGGGATCGCGCGCCCGGCAGTGCTCCTCCTCATGGCGCAGGACATCTGCGCGAAGCGGTGCCTCGAGGTCGAACAGCCAGCGCGGAACGATGATCCGCGGATGGCGCGTTCCCACCGCGGCGGGCCCGAGCGCCGGAGTGACCAGCACGCTGACACCATCGAGGACCTGCTCGTGCGCCCGCCGCTGCGCATGACGGAGCACGCGCAGTGATCGCAGCAGACGCGCACTCAGCAGCAGCGACGCCGTCATCCAGAGTGCCGCCAGCACCGTCTCGCCTCTCGCGCCTCCGCCAATCCACGCCGGAAGCGGATGTGCGATGATCCGAAGCGCCGGCAGGGCAGCGGCCGTTGCCGCGTGGCTTCCGTCGCGCAGGGCGCCGGCGACGCGCGATGCGAGCGGCGCGAGCAGCGGCCAGGCGATCGCGGCAGCACAGGCGACGATCCACGGTCCACGCCCCGCGCGTCCCACGGCGCGAAGCGCGCGTTCAGCGGCCCAGGCCGCAAGGGCGGCACACGCGGTGAAGAACGCCGTGGCCAGCATCCAGGACGCGATCATTTCGCACCTCGCTTTCCGGGCGGCCGCTCGCCGAGGTGGCGCGCGAGGCGCCTGAGGTCGGCCGCGTTCAGATCGTGATCGGCGACGAGCCGCGCCAGGAGCTGTTCGGCTGACCCGTGGAAGAGCGAGTCGACGAGCCGCGCGAGCGCGGTTTGTTGCGCGGCCCGCTGGTCCACCGTCGGGAAGTAGCGATGCGCCTTGCCCTCCTCCTCATGCGAGAGAAAGCCTTTCGCCTCGAGGTTGCGGAGGATGGTGAGCACGGTGGTGTAGGCGAGCGTGACGGGGAGGCGTTCGCGAACTTCGCCCACGGTGCCCGAGCCGAGTTCCCAGATAATGGCCATGATGTCGAGTTCGCGTTCGCCCAGTGACAGCTCGTCCATGACGCACCCGGGTGAGAAGTGGGGGGATGACCTACTATCAGCGTAGTACTAGAATGGGATGGCGCGGCCCGTTTGTCAACTATGACGATAGTAGCAGCCAGGGACTGGATCAAGATAGATAGCTAGCTATATTAATCCCCATGCCGCACCGCCGCTCCGCCAGACGTGCCACCCTCGAACACACCTTCCTCACCGCCCTCGGCCCCATTCGCCAGAGCGTCCGCCGCATCATGGATCGCGAACTCGGCCGCCTCGGACTCTCCATCGCACAGGCCTCGCCCCTCGTGCTCATTGCCCAGCACGACGGCATCCGGCAGGGTGAGCTCGCCGACCGCCTCGATATCGAGGGGCCGACGCTGGTCCGCATGGTCACGCATCTCGAATCCATGGGACTGGTGACCCGGCAGGCCGATCCCGCCGACCAGCGCGCGCGCACGCTGCATCTGACGGCCGGCGGCAGCGATCTGGCTGGCCGGCTGCAGCCGCTGCTCGACGAGGTGCGCGCGCACCTGCTGGAACGGGTCACCGATGCGGACCTGGCGGTCTGTGCAAGCGTGTTCGAGTCGCTGCGCGACGCGGTGGCGCGCGACGATGCCGGCACCGTCCGGACGCCGCGCGGCACGCCGGCACATCATGTCTGACGCCACCGCTGTTCTCGAGCTTCCCGCGGACGAGGAACCCACCGCGATCCTGACGCGTGTGGACGCGCCCGTGCACCGCGGCGCGGAGCACAAGTACCTCATCGCGTTCGCCGTCGTGCTCGCCGCGCTCATGCAGGTGATCGACAGCTCGATCGTGAATGTCGCCCTTCCCGACATGATGGGAAACCTCGGCGCGAGCCTTGACGAGATCGCCTGGGTGTCCACCGGCTACATCCTGGCCAGTGTCATCGTTATTCCACTCACGGGGTTTCTCGGCGATCTGTTCGGACGCAAGCGGTACTTCGTGGGCTCGATCATCGTGTTCACGGCATCGAGCTTCCTCTGCGGCGCGTCGCATTCGCTGGCAATGCTCATCCTCTGGCGCGTCGTGCAGGGTGTGGGAGGCGGCGCGCTCATGACCGTGTCGCAGGCGGTGCTGTTCGAGTCGTTTCCTACCGAGGAAGCCGGCATGGCCATGGCCTTGTTTGGTCTGGGCGTGATGGTGGGACCCACCATCGGCCCGACGCTCGGCGGCTGGCTCACGGACAACTATGGCTGGCCATGGATCTTCTTCATCAACGTCCCCATTGGCATCGTCGCGGCGATGATGATCGCGGGATACGTCAAGGATCCAGCGCACCAGAAGCGTCCGCACCGCATCGACTACATGGGCATCGCGCTGCTCATCGCCAGCGTCAGCGCCGTGCAGTATGTGCTGGAGCATGGCGAGCGCGATGACTGGTTCGCGTCCAGCTTCATCACCACGCTGGTCGTGATCGGTGTGGTGGGCGGGGTGCTGCTCATCTGGCGCGAGCTCACCACGGAGCACCCGGCCATCGATGTTCGCGTGCTGCGCCACCGGCAGATGTGGGTCGGCACGGTGCTGGGCATCGTCATGGGAATTGGGCTCTATGCGATGTCCTTCACGCTGCCGGTCTTCCTGCAGGACAATCTGCGCATGACGGCCGAACAGACCGGCATCGTGCTGCTGCCGGGCGCCATCGCGACCGCGCTGTCCATGCTGCTGGCCGGACGGCTCAGCAACCGCGTGGACGCGCGACTGCTGATTACGGTTGGCGTCCTCGTCTTCGCCACGGCGGCCTGGCAGCTCTCGCGCATGACCGGTCAGAGCGGCGCCGCGGATTTCTTCTGGCCGCTCATCAATCGCGGCGTCGGTCTCGGCCTCATGTTCGTGCCGCTCACCACGCTGACCCTGGCGGACCTGGACCCGCGCGAGCTGGCGCAGGGCACCGGCCTCTACAACTTTTTCCGCCAGCTTGGTGGGTCGTTCGGGATTGCCGGAATCTCCACCCTGCTCATCCGCTTCACGGCGGAGAACCGCGCCAATCTCGTTGCGCACGTGACGGCCTCGGACCCGTCCACGATGTCACGCCTGCAGATGCTCGCGCACGGCCTGATGGCCAGGGGGGCGGACGCCTGGAGCGCGCAGCGCCAGGCCCTGGCAATCGTGGACCGGCAGCTCATGGGGCAGGCGAGCGTCATTGCGTACAGCCGCGTGTACGTGCTCAGCGCGCTGATCATTCTGCTGCTGATCCCGCTTCTCCTGCTGGTTCGTAAGACGCGGAGCGTCGGGGGCGGACATGCCCTGTTGGAATGACGGCGCCGTGACCCAGGTCACATCCTGAATGGTCAACGGCCCGCTTCTTGCCAAACACAACACCTGCTTGACCGGGTCACGTGTCTCGGGGGAGTACACGAGATTTGGAATGGGTGGATGAGGGGACCGTTCACGCAGGCGTCGCCTGAATGAGCGGGGGGGCGAAGGGGCCAGAGCATCGGCCCCTTCGTTCTTGTTTCCAGGCCGCCCAGGCCCGTGAACGGTCGCGACGCAAGCAGCACTGCGCGTGCAGCGCCGGACTCTTCTACTCCTCGCCGTCCCGGCGTCCCAGGAACTCGCCTATGGGTGCGAGTGACTCGATGTGATCGCAGAGGATTTTCAGCGTGGCGAGCAGCGGCACCGCGACGAAGGCGCCAAGGATCCCCCAGATGAAATACCAGAACGCGATCCCCACGAAAATGGCAACGGGGTTGAGTGTCTGCCGACGCCCGTGCGCCAGGGGTGACACGATATTCGCCTGGATGAGGTTGAGGGCCAGGAACGCGCCAGGGAGCGCGAGCGCATGACCCAGTCCCTTGAACGTGGTGAGCCCAACGAGCAGCAGCACGATGATCATGACGCCCGCTCCCACGTACGGCATGTACTCGAGCATCGCGGCCAGCACGCCCCAGAGCAGCGGCGTCGGCGCGCCGAGGAGCCACAGGATGCCGGCCAGCACGGCGCCCTCGCACAAGTTGATGATCGTGATCGTCACCAGGTAGGCGGAGACGCTCGATTCGACGCCGCGCGCGATCGCGACAGCCTTCTTCTTGTCTCTCAGGTTGGGCAGCATCTTGACCAGCTTCTCGAGAAAGAGATCGCCGGCCGCCAGCAGGAAGTAGAGGAGGATCGTGACTTCGAGCACGGCGGTGATGCCGCTCGTCGTGGAGCCGAACACGCGTGAGATGAAGCCGGGGCCGCGGATGACGACTTCCTGCGCTTTCGTCTCATTCATATCGGTGGCGTGTTCCATCTGCTGCGCGGTCCGAGTCATCCGCTGCACGGACTTGCGAACCGACGCGAGTTTTTGCGATGCGTCCTTGAGTGTCTCGGGAGCGTTCGCGAGCCAGGTGTGCGCCGGGCCGGAGACCGCATAGCCCGCCGCTCCAAGCGATACGAGCAGCACGATCATCACCATGGCCGCGCCCAACGGCGGCGTGATGTGCATGCGCGCGAGCGATCGAATGACGGGGCCCAGGAGCGACTTGAGGAGGACCGCGAGCGTGAAGGGGAGGAGCAGGGCGCGCCCGAAGTAGAGCGTGTAGGCGACGGCCAGTACGACGAGTATGGTGATGCCGACCGACTGTGCCGACCGGCTCTCCAGTGCGTCCTGGGCACGCTGGATATCGGGTGGAGGCGCCTCCTCGGTCCCGGGTGCTCCCGGCGGTGGCTGACCAATGCCGGTACTGCCTTCCTGATTCGTGCTCGTCTCGTCAGGTGACATGAAAGATCCGGTATGACTTTCGCTTGGTGGGCTCGGTGAAGCCACACATACGAAGTGTTCTCCCTGTCACATGAGCAAGAGGAGCGCCATGCCAACCACGGCAGCGACCGCACAACCAGCCCCCGTCAATCAGGCGCCGATCTTCCGCCGGTTCGCGCAGACCACCGCCAGGGCGGTGGGATCGTCCGCCGCGTTCATCACCGCGGTGATCGTCGTAATAGCCTGGGCGGTGATGGGGCCGATGTTCCGGTATTCCGATACCTGGCAGTTGGTGATCAACACGGGCACCACCATCATCACCTTTCTCGTCGTGTTCCTGATTCAGAACACGCAGAACCGGGAAGGACAGGCGCTGCAGCTCAAGCTGGACGAGTTGCTGCGCGCGGTGACGACGGCGCGCACGGGGCTTGTGGGCCTCGAGAATCTGTCCGACGAGGAACTCGCACACCTGCAGGAGCAGTTCCTGCGCCTGCGCGATCTCCACGAACATCACGAGCAGGAGCGGAAGGACGCGCACCACGATTAGCGAATCATCAGTAGGCGCGACGCGCGGAATGCGGGTACGCGCGTGCGCCCAATCGGCTTCGCCCGGCGCGATGGGCATGATACCTGCCCATGCAGGATGCAGGAGGCTCGTGCGCCCGTGGCGTGCATGGCACGCCGGACCGGGCGCGTTCTGAACCACAGGAGGACTATCATGCATCGCACCGCACGGCAGGGCGGCGCGGTTGCCGTGGCGCTGGCGGGCGCCGTGGCACTCGCCGCGTGCAACTCGAATTCGCGAACGACTCGCGCGGCGGATACGACGGCATCGGCCGCGTCCGGATATGCCGCGCCGGCCAATTCGACGTCATCGGCCGGAACGCTCGCGGGAACCAATGGGCCGGATACAACCACGCAGAACGGTTCGCACTCCGACTGGACGCCCACCGACATCCTCGCGTACCTGAGCGCAGCCACGAGTGGTGAGGCGGCCACGGCGAAACTGGCCGAGACCCGCGCGACGAATCCGAGCGTGAAGGCGTTCGCGCGGAAGGTAGCGGAGCAGCAGAATGCGTTGCTGCGCAAGACGCGGCAGTTGGCCTCGCAGCTCAAGCTCAACGTCGCCAGCGCCACCAACTCCGACATCCAGGATCGCGCCCAGAACGCGAAAAACCGGATGAACGACCTGCGAAGCGCCAAGGCCGGCAAGGACTGGGATCAGGATTTCATCAATGACCAGATCGATGCACATCAGGATCTGATCAGCAAGATGGATGATTTCACCAAGGCAGCGACGGACAGCTCGCTGCAGTCCGCGCTCCAGCAGGTCGCTACGCAGCAGAAGGCGCAGCTGCAGGCCGCGCAGGATCTCAAGAACACACTCGGGTCCTGAGCCGATGCGACTCTCGGAGGCCGGAGAATCCGCCATGCAGACGCCGCTGGATGGGCACACCGGGCGGAAGGTCGTCGCGGTGGGTGAGCATCTCTACGTCGCCAACTGCATGGAGCTCGAACGACGCGTGCTCGATGAGCTCGCTACGGGCGAGCGCTATGTGGAGCTGGATTTCAGCGACACCATGCTGGTGGATACGGCGGCACTGGGCACGCTGGTCATGCTGCATCGGACCACGCGCACCATTGGCGGAATCATGAAACTCACGAACCTGAACGCCGGTCTGCGACAGCTCCTGAGAACCACGAAGCTGGACACGATGTTCGACCTGGTGGAAGCAGCGAACCAGGTGTAGGGCGCGAGGGCCGGCGGGTGATGCGGCCCTCGCTACCCCATGCCGCTCACGCGCCGGTGCGCGCGCCGCGCCCGGCGCGCCCGCTCCGGGCGTGCTTTCGTTCGTCCGGTACGACGCCGAGGGCGGTGGCCAGATCGATCTGGTGATCCTGTTCCTGGCGCACGATGCCGCGCAGCGTCTCGGCGAGCGCCACCTCGCCCAGCGCATCCGCCTGGCGTATGCGCTCCCGATAATTGCGAATCGTTTCGTCTTCGGCTTCCAGGTCGAGGCGCAACATGTCCTCGTTCTTCTCGGAGACCTGAACCGGTTTGGGTTCGTGCACCGGATAGGCGCCCAGATAGTCGAGCTGTCGTGCGACCGCCAGTGCATGATCGAGCTCCTGATGGGCGTGCAGGGCCAGTTGCTCGGCGATGCTCATGTACCGGGCCGTATCGAGCACCTGGCTGAAGATCACGTACTGGATGATGGCCTTGTATTCCCGCGCCAGATCCTCCTGCAGCCCCTTGATCAGCGCATCCATGTCCGGGGGGGTGCTCCGGTCCCCGACCGGTGCGCTTCTGGTGTTTGCCATCATGCCTCCAGGCTCAGAGTGGTTGCGACGCACACCGTGCCTGGTGCGCGCCCGTGCACCCACGTGCACGCCTGCGCTCCGCGCAGTCTGTCGCCGAGTCATGCAACAGTGGGGCCGTGCACCCGACCCGGTTGGCCCCGGCGGGCATGACCCATGCGTTGACGGTCTCTACGTGCGCCAGTCGATCCGGTGCATGCCATCTGAGTCGAAGGAATTCAATCGGAGGAGCCCATGTTCGTCACCATCGCGGTCATCCTGTTCATTCTGTGGCTGCTCGGCTTCGTGGTGTTTCACGTCACCACCGGTCTCGTTCACATCCTGCTGGTCCTCGCCATCATCGCGATCATCTGGCATTTCGTGGCGGGCCGGCGTACGACGGTCTAGTGCGGCGGCCGGTTGGATGAGAACCGCGTCCGCACGTGGGCATGGCGGGTCGCAACGAGGAGGAACCATGATGCACGGCAAACTCATGCTCGCCGCGGCGGCAGCCGCGTCGCTGTCCGCGTGCGGGCTGTTTCATCACAGTGCGCCGGCTGTGCAGTTGAGCCAGGGCGAGGTCGCACTGCATTCGACGTGGCACGCGACGCTCAGCTCACCATCGGATCTGGCGGGGGCGATGCAGGTCAGTGGACAGGCATCGATGGGGCCGGAGTCCAATCACGACAAGACGAGGGTGTCGCTCACGCTGCGCAACGCGACGCCGGGCGGCGTGCATCCGTGGGAAATCCATCACGGCCAGTGCGACACCGACGCGGGCATCATCGGCCAGGCGGACGCCTACCCGCCGATCAAGATCGCCAATGACGGCACGGGTTCGGCGGAAGCGACGCTACCGTTGGTCACGCCGGATTCCGGCAGTTACTTCATCGCCGTGCGCGCATCCACCGCGAATCCGGACCTGGTGGTCGCGTGCGGGAACTTCGCTCCGCCCACGCCGTGAGATGCGTGCGCGGATTGAATCGTAGCTGCATGGACTGTGGTGCGAATGTTGCTTGATAGGCGCAAAAGCGATTCTCGTCGTTACCCCACTTCCGGAGGACTCGGATGTACATCATCTGGTGGATCATCGTCGGCCTGATCGCGGGCTGGGCAACTGGCAAGATCATGCGCGGCACGGGCTACGGCGTGGTCATGGACATCGTGGTCGGCATCATTGGTGCGTTGATCGGCGGCTTCATCATGCGGGCACTCGGCTTTGCCGGCCGGGGAGGAGTCATCTACACGATTCTGATCGCCATTCTCGGCGCGATCATTCTCACCTGGATCGTGCGGCTGGTCACTGGAACTCGTACGCGCGAAGCGACCCGGCTCTGACGGTTCCGGGCGCAGCGGGGCAGGAACTGGAGGGGACGCGGGCGGCCGTGTCCCCTCCAGTGTCGTATGGCCCATCGGGATGGCGGCGGATGTGCTCAGCCGGATGTCACCGCGGTGCGCGCCCAGGGTATGATGTCCAGGCGCGCGAAGGGAATCGGCTGCCCGGTTCGTTCGTCCCGGCCGAACGCGTCGGGGTTGTTGTAGAAGCGGTCGAGCGCCGCATCGATGTCCGCGAGCTCTTCCGTTGCGCGTTCGGCGTTGATGACATCGAGCTCCTGGAACTGGGACTCGGTGCCGCGATCCACGCGCGTCGCGGCGATATCGCCGGCGGCCTCGCTCGGGGTCTCGGTTTCAGTGGCCAGCTCCTGACGCTCCAGCATGGCGGTGACTCGTGCACGTTCTTCGAGGAGCCGCTGCTCGAGATGCTGGAGCTGCTGTTTCGTGAGTGTCATGGCGGAATACAGTCGTGCGCTTAGCGCGGTTTCATGTGGGATGATCTTCGTTTCACGTCTGCAAGAGTCGGCCCGGAACGGCTCCTGCGGCGAGGGAACGCCTGCGCGGCGCGGCGTACGAAATCCGGTGCCGACGCCTGCGCCTGAAGGGCGTGGCGGGCACGCTATCTGCATTTCTTCCCGTGCGTACACCGGCTCCTGCGGTCGCCTACAACGCGGCCCGGTGCGTACCCGACAGAGTGGGAGAGAGCGTGCACTCGGCGAGTGCCGATGGCCAGCCAGCAGGATTGATTCAACGTGCATGACCAACGTCATGCAGCTCAGGAGGAACATCATGCGAAGTCATCTCGCCTGTTTCGGGGCGATGCTGCTTGTACCAGCGTTCATGTTTGCGCAGCAACCTCCCCCGACCCCGCAGGACACGACGCCGCAGAACGCGACGTCGCGCGACACGACAAGCGACTCGCTGCACGTCCAGCGCAGCGAAGGCCGTCTGGCCAAGCGTAGTCGGCGGCACGGCGCGCGTAACATGGGGCTCACCTCCGATCAGGTGATCCAGCTCCAGCAGGCGCTCACGCAGAACAGCTGTGATCCCGGATCGGCCGATGGTGTGATCGGACCCAGGACACGTCAGGCCATCCACTGCATTCGCCAGAAGGACAACATCACGTCCCCGGGACTGAACCCCGTGCTGGCGGCGCTGAATCTCGATTTCACCGTGCCGGGCAGTGGGCAGGCGGGCGGAAATCCCCAGCCGGCACAGTCGGACACCACCGCGTATCCGCAGCGTGATACGACGACCACGCCACGTGACACCACGGTTCCTCCAGCGGATACCGCCACGCGGCCCGACACCACCATGCCGCGGCCGGATACCACCACGCCACCGGACACCGCGATGCACCGTGATACGAGCGTCGTGCCGGACACCAGCACAGCGTATCGCGACACGAGCATGCAGCGTGACACGACCATGCGACCTCTCCGTCCGGACACCAATCGGACGACTCCGGATACGACGATGCAGCGCGACACGAGTCGGATTCATCCCGACACGAGCATGATGCGTCCGGATACGAGCATGCATAGTGACAGCATCAGGCCCAAGCCTGATACGAGCCACACGCACCGGCCCTGACGGGCGGGTCTCAGGCGTGAAGCCGGATCGCCGCTGAGCACGTGCACGACGAGGCGAATCCGAAAGAAGAATCCCGGTCGCACCACCAGTGCGGCCGGGATTCTTCTGTATCCGTTCGGAGCAGTCGGCCGGTACCCGCAGGAACCAGCCGCACAGGTTCAGCGCTGCCGGCGCTCGCTCCGGCGGCGTACTTCGTCCGAGGGTTCTCCGATCGCCGCATCCTCGCCGGCGCTTCGGGCGCGCGATGCGCGCACTTCGGATTCGCTCGTTGACGCGCGCGTACGCCGGGTCGAACTGCTCGCGACGTCACGCGAGAGCGGCTGTGCTCCGGCCTCGAGGTTCACGCTGTGCTCAGCGAGATCGGTCAGCAGCTGGTCGGCCTGGCGCTCTTCATTCAGCGTCTGCTGCAGCAGTTGCGCCTGCGCGTCCTGGCCCAGGAGCTGTGCATACGTGCGCACCGTTCCGTAGGCCGCCATTTCGTAGTGTTCCACCTTCTGCGCCTTCGCGATGATTCCGGCATCGAGGATTTCCGGCGACGGATCCTTCTTGATGAACTTGTTGGTCTCATCCACCAGGCCGTCGAGGCCGATGGACTTCTTGCCATCGGGCTTCTCGTTGAGCTGCTCGAAGATGCGATTGAGGCGCGTCAGGTGTCCTTCGGTCTGGCGCTGGTGCGTGGCCAGGGCGTTCTTGAGGTCCGCATTCGATGCGGAGTCGATCAGTTTGGGCAGCGCATCGAGGATTTGCTGCTCGGCGCTGTAGAGATTCCCGAGCTCCGCGACGTAGAGTTGTTGCAATGTTTGGAGTTCCATGATGCTTCTCCTTCCTTCGGGTGGCGCGGCGCTGGCGTTGGCCTCCAGGTGCGCCGCGTGCGTGGAAGGGTGCGCAGCAACATTGAGGCCCCGGAGCACCCGGGGCGCAGGGCAGTGGACGTTGCGCGCGGAGATCAGTCGAGGCGGCGTGCGCCGATGATCAGGTGCGACGACTGGAGCGCATCCCACGGCGTGCGCGCATAGCTGCCCCAGCGGGCCATTACGCGCAATCCATTGCGGGCGAGACGCGTTCGGAGCTCCGCCATGCTCCACGCACGAGCCTGAAAGGTGGCGGAGGCCGCAATCATGCCGCCCAGCGTGTATTCGTATCGGGCCCGGCAGAGCCCATGGCGACCCAGACTGCGCCAGTGCTCGATCACGCGCATGCTGCGGCCCGCGAACATACCCGCGTCGCGAACGACGTGGTGACCGTGCCTGGATGCCATGCGCCGTCTGATGCGCGGGGGGAACCACAGCGCGTCCAGAATGAGGACGCCGTTGGGCTGGAGCGCCCGGGCCGCCGCGCGCAGCGCCATTTCCCGATCAGGGGCACTCGTCAGATGACTGAACGGATCATCGGCCGCCACCACCAGGTCGAACGCACGTACGAAGGGAAGGTCGCGCATGTCGCCGAGGATGAAGCAGATGTTCTCGCGGCCGGCGAGGGTGCGGCGCGCGATACGAAGCATCTCGCGCGACAGGTCGAGTGCCACGACGCGCGCTGGCGACGCCGCGAGTGGCTCGGTGATGCGCCCCGCTCCCGCACCCAGTTCCAGAATCCGCGCCGGTGCGTGCTCGCGCGCGAGGGCGCGCCAGAAGTCCACATCACCGCGCGTGGCGAGCTCCTGCGAGTAGAACGGGGCAATGGCGTGGTAGTAGCGTTCCACGCCACGGCGCCAGCGGCCACGGATGCGCCGCGCGGTCTGGTCACGCGCGCGCGAGGATGACACGGCGGTAGAGCGCTTCATGAGCCATGATCGTGGTCGCCATGCTGAATCGGTCTGCTACCCAGGCGCGACAGGCGTCCCGATCGAGTCGCGCCGCCACGGGAATCGCGTGGGCGAAGGCGGCCTCGTCGTCGGGCGGAACGAGCACCCCGGTTCGTCCGTGCAGAATGACATCGTGCAGACCGCCCCGATCGAAGGCAATGGCGGGGCAGCCCGCTGCCTGCGCCTCGACGGCAGCGAGTCCGAACGGTTCGTCCCACCGGGACGGCACGAGCGTGGCCGTGGCAGTCGCCATGAGGCGGTGCACCACGTGCCGGGGACGTGCCCCGATCCAGGTGACGGGCGCATCGAGCGGCTCATCCTCACGCCACTCTGGTTTGCGGTGTGCGAAGGGCAGCACCTGTTCCCGCGTATACGCCGCATCGTATGCCGCCCCGACGAGCAGCAGCGGATAGCCCGAGGCCTGGGCCGCGCGAATCGCCACCGCTGCGCCTTTTTCCGGCGCAAGCCGACCCGCGAAGAGCAGGAAGCCGCGCGCTGCGGCGCCAAAGGCGATGCGTCCCAGGTCCACGCCATTGGGAATCACGTCGCTCACGTCCACGCCCTGTGCGCGCCATGCGCGGCGCAAACTTTCGGAAACGGCGACGAGAGACACCTGTGGATCTCGCACGGCACGGGCCGCGGCCTGCACGACATCGGCGCGCAATGGAGGCAAATGCACGGTGTGCAGCACGGGGCAGGGCGGGTCGGCGAGGCTGTCAAAGGCGGGTGCATCGAAGGCGTGGGCGTGCACGACATCGACCTCGCCGCGATGCTGGTCCAGCCAGCGGCGCGCGGCGCGGAAGGCAGCGCGTTGCGCAGGCGTGGCCCGATGCGTCGTCACGCTCGCCGTAGTGAGCAGGCGTTCGTCCCGCAGCGGCGCGGTGTCAATGCCAAGGTCGGGACAGCAGGCGCCGGCAATGCCGGATCCCCGAGCGGCAAGCAGCGTGACCCGGTGCCCGGCAGCCACCAGTCCTCGCGCCAGATCCGCGAGGAGCGCCTGCGCGCCCCCGAGGGGCGCGTCGTCATCGGTAATGGGCGCCACCATCGGTGCGATGAGTGCGATGCCGAGTGGTGTCATGCGATGCGGTGCCAGTGCAATGCCAGAGTGAAGTGATCAACATGGCGGAACGGCCGCGCACGGTCTACCGGCTCGTCGTGCAATTTGACGGCCCGGGACAGCGCCCGGCGTGACATCGGGAGGACGGCACGGTACCTGCGTTTCTCCGCTCCGGAGTGACGTGCATGCGCGCCAGCGGAACTCGCAGTGAGGCCGCGCCGCTTCATCAGACTGGAGGAACACATGAGCGACCTGATGAATGAATTTCCACGGGTGGCGGTCGTCAGCCCTGGCAGCCAGCTCCATGTAGCGAACGCCGCCGGGTTCAAGCACAAGGTGCTGGACCTGCTCATGGAAGGGGAGCGGAACATCCTCGTCGATCTCGAAGATACCACGTTCATTGACAGCACCGGTCTCGGCACACTCGTGTCGCTGCTCCGCCTCGTACGCGGGCACGGCGGCGAGCTGCGTCTCGCCAACCTCAATGATGACTTGCGCGACCTGTTCATGCTCACCAGACTGGAGACGGTTTTCGAAATTGGCCAGACGCGGGAACAGGCCTTCGTGCATTTCATGCTGACGCGCCCTGCGGGGGAGATGACAGCGTAGCGCGAGCGGGAGGAGCGGCATGGCGACGATCTGGAAGGGCTCGTTGACGTTCGGTCTGTTGTCCGTGCCGGTGACGGTGAAGCGCGCGCTGGCCGACAGCTCCTTGCGCTTCCGCCTCCTGCACGACCGCGATCACGCGCCCATCGAGCTGGAACGCGTGTGCTCCGTGGACGGTGAGACCGTTCCGTGGCGTCACGTCGTGAAGGGCTACGAGTATCGCAAGGGCAAGTTTGTCGTGCTCACGGATGCGGACTTCCGGGATGCCGCGCTGGCGTCGGCGCCGACCATCGATCTGGGCGAGTTCGTGCCCGCTGGCGACATCGATCCGCGCTATTTCGACACCCCATACTTCCTGATGCCGGGTGAAGGTGGCGACGCCGCATACGTGCTGCTGCGCGAAGCGCTGCGGAAAACGAAAACGGTCGGGATCGGCACTATCATCCTCAGGCAGCGCGAGCACGTCGCGGGCGTCACGGTGGTGGATGACGCGTTGATCCTCGAGATCATGCGCTTCGAACGGGATGTCCTGCCGTCGAACGAGTATGGTTTCCCGGCGACGGGGCGGATGCGTTCGGCGGAACTCGACATGGCTGAAGAGCTGATTCAGAGCATGACGGCGCCCTTCAATCCGGGACGCATTGCCGACCGCTATCGCGCCAACGTCATGAAGATCATCAAGGCCAGAATGAAAGGTGCGGCGCCGCGACTGGCGGCAGCGAAGCCCGGGCGCCAGGAGGCGCGCGTGCTGGATCTCATGGAGCGCCTGCAGCAGAGCCTGGCGAAGCGTGGCGCGACGGGGAAGCCGGCGCGCACGGGCAGCACGGGAGCCGCTCGCCCGCCCCGTACGCGCCGATCCGCTCATCAGGCGCGCTCGGCCTGACGCATGGCGCGTCCGCGCGGTGGGCGTGCTCGGAGTAGCCACGGTACGCGCACGTCGCGCACGTCGCGCACGTCGCGCAAGCCGGGAGGCTCGCGGACCTCGGGCGCCGCACACGCTGGCGACTCGCTGGAGCGGTATCGTGCCAAGCGTGACTTCTCCCGGACCGGCGAGCCCGCGGGAGATTCCGCCCCGGCGCGACGTGGCGCTCGCGCCGCTCATGCTTTCGTCGTGCAGAAGCATGCGGCGAGCCATCTGCACTTCGACTTCCGGCTGCAATTCGGCGACGTCATGAAGAGCTGGGCCGTGCCCAAGGGCCCGAGCCTCGATCCCGCCGTGAAGCGGCTGGCCATGGAAGTGGAGGATCATCCTCTCGAGTACAACGCGTTTGAGGGGACGATTCCCAAGGGGCAGTATGGCGGCGGCACCGTCATGCTCTGGGATCGTGGCAGCTACACGAGCGATCCGCCGGTCGCGGATGATGCGGCAACGCTGGAGCAGGGATACGCCAGCGGCGATCTGAAGTTCGTGCTGCATGGGGAACGATTGCATGGCTCGTGGGTGCTGGTGCGGACGCGGCGTGGTACGCCGGAGCGGTCCCAGTGGCTGCTGATCAAGCATCGGGATGCCGACGCGGAAGCCGGCTCTGATATCGTCGCCGGAATCACGACGTCGGTCGTTTCGGGCCGGACCATGGAGGAGATCGCCGGAGCGACTGACTCCGGCAGCGTTCGTGCGCACGACGCGAGCGCCGGTCGCGCGCGTTCTCCCCGGCGCAGGTCAGCCAGGAACAGTCGGGCTCCCGCACCGTCGCGCGCGACGGTCGAGAGCATCGAGCCGATGCTCGCCAGGGTCGCCGCGAGCGTCCCCACGGGAGACGGGTGGACCTTCGAGCCCAAGTACGACGGCATTCGCGTGCTCGCCTATGTCGCGCCGGATGCCGTACGGCTCATGTCTCGCAACCATCTGGACAAGACCGAGCAGTTTCCGGAGATCGTGGCGGCGCTCCAGAAACTGGTCGCGCGCAGCAGGCGTTCGCTGGTCCTCGATGGCGAGATCGTGGCGCTCAGTCATGACGCGCCCGCCCGCTTCCAGCAGCTCCAGGCGCGCATGCACCTGGGCGATCGCGACGCCGTTGCCCGCCTCAGTCAGGAGGCGCCGGCGGCGTTCATCGCATTCGATCTGCTCGTTGAAGGTGATGAGGTCCTGCTCGATGCACCATGGACCACGCGGCGCAAGCGACTCGAGCGACGATTGAAGAGCCGGGTGACCGATTCGCTTCGGCTGGGGGGCTCGGAGACCGGCGACGGAGAACGGATGCTGCGCGCCGCGCGGCGCGACGGCTGGGAAGGGATCATCGCGAAGCGCACGGATTCCGTGTACGAGCCGGGGATGCGCACGGGTGCCTGGCGGAAGCTCAAGGTGGAATTCACCCAGGAGTTCGTCGTTGGCGGCTACACCGAGCCGCGCCGATCGCGTGAGCATCTGGGCGCGCTGCTGCTCGGCTATTACGACGATGGCAAACTGGTGTACGCCGGGCACACGGGCACGGGATTCGATCGCGATGAGCTCGCGGCGCTGCATGCGCGGCTTGCGCGGCTGGAGCGCGCCACATCGCCCTTTGCCACGACGCCCAGGCCGAACGAGCGCGTACACTGGGTTCGGCCCAGCATGGTCGTGGAGGTCAAGTTCGATGAATGGACCAATGAAGGCGTGCTGCGGCAGCCAGTGTATCTCGGCTTGCGGACCGACAAGTCCGCGCGCGAGGTGACGCGCGAGCCGACCAGCATGCAGTCGAGGGCGCGGTGAGCGTCCCAAAGGTGCTCGAGTCGCTCGAATCACTCGAAGAGGAGGGCGGCGAAGGGGTGATCGCCCTTCCCGGTGGGACGTCGCTGCGACTCACGCACCTCGACAAGCCGTACTTCCCCGACGACCAGATCACCAAGGGAGCACTGCTGCGCTACTATGCGCAGGTTGCCCCGGTGCTGCTTCCAGTCATGCGGGATCGCCCGCTGGTGCTGCACCGCTTTCCCAATGGCATCAGCGATCAGGGCTTCTATCAACAGAAGGCTCCCGAGGACGTGCCGGACGTCGTCCGCACGGCGAAGGTCGCGGTCGAGGGCGGCTCGCGCGAGGCGCGGGTCATAGGCGGTGACCTGTCGACGCTGCTCTGGTGCGTGCAGAACGGCGTGCTCTCCGTAGACCCGTGGCACTCGCGCATGCAGACGCTCGATGCGGCCGACTATGCGGTGCTCGATCTCGACCCCGGCCCGCGCGCGCGATTCGCGCGTGTGCTGAGCGTGGCGCGCTGCATTCACGAAGTCCTGGACGAGCTCACGCTCCATGGCGCCGTGAAGACATCGGGTGCGTCCGGCATGCACGTGTATCTGCCGCTGCCAAAGTCCACGTCGTACGAATCGGCGGAATTGCTGGCGACGATGATCGCCACCAGGGTCGTGGAGCGGATGCCGCGCGACGCCACGCTGGAGCGCGCGGTGAAGGCGCGAGGGGCCAGTACCGTGTACGTCGACTGCCTGCAGAACGTGCGCGGCAAGACAGTGGCGGCCGCCTATGCGGTTCGCGCCAGGCCCGGGGCGCCGGTCTCCACGCCACTCGACTGGGCCGAGCTTGGTGAGGCCGTGGATCCGCGAGATTTCACGCGCGATGTCGTGCTGGAGCGCATCGAACGGCAGGGGGACCTCTGGGCGAATGCCATGCGGCGACCCAACCGGCTCTCGGCGCTGGCCAGGCCGGGGCGCGCGCGGAAGGCCTAGGCGCGGTTGGCTGCCATGCACCACGCGACCGGTGGTGACGCGGAGCACGCGCCGCTGCTGGATCTGCTCGAGCAGTCCGCCTTCGCATACTTCCAGCACGAAGTGAACGAGGCCAATGGCCTCGTGCGCGACAATACGGACCCGGCCGCCCCCGCATCGATCGCGGGAACGGGGTTCGCGCTGAGCAGCTACCCCGTCGCGGTGGAACGCGGCTACCTGCCGCGGGAAGAGGCCGTGCACCGCACCCGCACCGCGCTGCGCTTCCTGTGGAACGCGGAACAGAGCGATGCGCCCGATGCCACCGGTGCGCACGGATTCTTCTATCACTTCCTCGACATGCAGAGCGGGCGGCGCGTGTGGCACTCCGAGCTGTCCACGATCGACTCGGCCATCGCTCTCGCCGGCATCTTGACGTCCGGAGCGTATTTCGACCGGGACACCGAGGCTGAGCAGGAAATCCGCTCCCTCGCCGATCGCATCTATCGTCGAGTCGAATGGGACTGGGCACTGAACGGCGGCGCGGCGATCTCACTCGGCTGGCGGCCGGAGCGCGCGTTCATTCCGTGTCGCTGGCTCGGCTATTCCGAGGCGTTGCTGCTCTACGTGCTTGGACTGGGTTCGCCCACGCACCCCCTGCCTGAGGAGAGCTTCAGCAGCTTCACGTCAACATACCGGTGGAAGGCGATCTATGGCCGCGAGCACGTGTATGCGGGGCCGCTGTTCATTCATCAATTGAGTCACGTGTGGCTGGATCTGCGCGACATCCGCGATGCGTTCATGCAATCGCGCGGTATCGACTACTTCGAGAACAGCCGGCGGGCGACCTACGTGCAGCAGGAATACGGCCGGCGCAATCCTCGCGACTTCGATGGGTACAGCGATAGCTGGTGGGGCGTGACCGCCAGCGATGGGCCGGGCTTCATGATCAGGCGCGTCCATGGCCGGCGCCGTCGGTTCTACGGCTACCACGCGCGTGGCGCGCCATTCGGATGCGATGATGGCACGGTGTCGCCCTGGGCGGTTGCGGCGTCCATGCCCTTCGCACCGGAAATCGTGATTCCCAGTCTGCGCACGGTGGACGCGACCTATCCCGGCCCCAGACGCACGTACGGCTACATGTGCAGCGTGAATTTCACCTTCCACGAGACAGCAGGCGACGACGGCTGGATTTCACCGCGTGACTACGCCATCAACCAGGGACCGGTCGGCCTCATGGTGGAGAACTACCGCTCGGGACTCATCTGGCAGTTGCTGCGCGGCTGTCCCTGCATCGTGCGCGGTCTGCGCCGGGCAGGATTCTCGGGCGGCTGGCTCGACGGGTGACGGATGAGCTGCGGGGCAGTGCACGCGACGTCGCAGATGTACAGGTTGAGAACGTCCCAGCTCCGGCACCACTGGTCCACCACGGAATCGTTCGGCGAGCGTCCCATTCGGCACGTTCCCACCAGGTGTGCATACCGATTCACGGCGTGGGTTTCCGTCGCGCCCGCGGCCGTGAGCACCACGCGGGCCTTCGCGATGCCTGCGTGCATCATCCGGCGATCGTTCTCGAACAGACTGAACCGCCGCCATGCTCCTCGGCGATCAGATGCGCCATGGCGATCGGCAGCGGGGACACGGTTTGCAGGGCGTAGCCGCGCACGAAGTCGTTGCGCGCGTCAGTCTCAGAGAACTCCTCGGTGCATGCACAGGCCGGTGGCCACCCGCCGCCGCCTCCACGAGTACCAGCGTTGTCGAATTCCAGGAGAGGGTACCGTCCGCTTCGGGAGTGTCGGTGGGAATCGTGTATGCCGCGACCTCGATGGATTCGATCGGGATTTCCGCACCGCGCGCCACTTAGACGACCTCCCGGACCTTGTCCTCCAGAACGGTCTGGATCACGGCGAGCCGGTCGCGCTCGCCGCGCGCGAGCGCCTTGGCGAAGCGGATCGCCTGTCTGCTGGAAATCCTGCCGGGGAAGGGCGGTTCGTTGGCATCCACGACGGCCTCCACGACGGCCGGTCCATCTGCGGCGAGCGCCTCGCGCAGCACCGATTCGGCCTGATCCGGTTGCTCGATGGTATAGCCATGCGCGCCGCATGCCCTGGCATAGGCCGCGAAGTCTATGGGTTGCAATTCGACGCCGAATTGAGGATTGGCGTCAAGGACCATCTGCTCCCACTTGATCTCCCCGAGCACGTTGTTCTTGATGATGATGACCTTCACGGGCAGCTTGTGCTTGACGAGCGTGGCCACCTCGCCCATGAGCATGGTGAACCCGCCATCGCCCACGACACACACCACCTGGCGCGATGGGAAGGCCACGGCGGCGCCGATGCTGTAGGGCAGCCCGTTCCCCATGGTGGCGAGCGAGCCGGACAGCGAGAACTGCATGTCGCCGCGCACGTCGAGGTAGCGTGCGGCCCAGGTGGCGATCGTGCCGCTGTCCGCCGAGATGATTGCGTCATCGTCGAGCAACTTGTTCAGCGTCCAGGTCACGACCTGCGGCTTCATGGGCATGTCGGAACGCGTGCCGCGCGTCTCGAGCAGGTCGCGCCAGTCGCGCATGCGTTGCTGCGCGGTCTCGAGAAAGCTCTGATCCGGCTGGCGACGGATGAGCGGCAGCAAGGCCTGCAGCACCGTCCGGCAGTCGCCCACGAGTCCCACCTCGACGGGATAGCGCAGGCCGATGCGCGCGGGATCAATGTCGATCTGCACCGCCTTCGCGCGTCCCGGCTTCGGGTAGAATTCCATGTACGGGAAGCCGCTGCCCGCGATGATGAGCGTGTCGCATTCGGCGAGCGCATCCTGTGAGGGCGCGGTGCCCAGCAGTCCGATCCCGCCGGTCGTGAACACCGAATCATCGGGAACGACGGCCTTGCCCAGCAGCGGCTTGATGATCGGCCCCGCCACACGCGTGGCCAGTTGCAGAACCTCGTGGCGGCTCCCGAGGCAGCCGCGTCCCGCGAGGATGGCCACACGCGATCCGGCGTTGATGACATCCGCCGCACGCTGGAGCTGTTCGGCCGGTGGAACGGATCTCGGCACCGCGAACAGATCGGCGCTGTGCGCCCTGACGTTCGCCATCGAACGACGGCCGTCCGCGGCGGGCCATTCCTGAATGTCCTTGGGAATCGTGAGGTGCGTGACCGTGCGCCGGCACAGCGCCGTCTTCACGGCCTCGTCCACCACATTCTGCACGTGCGCTGCGCCCATGACGCGCTGGTTGTACGCGGCCACGTCCATGAAGAGCTTGTCGAGATCCACGTCCTGCTGATAGTGCGTGCCGATCAGATCGTGGAACGTATGGCCGGTGATCGCCAGAACCGGCTGGCCGTCGCACTTTGCGTCGTAGAGGCCGTTCAGCAGATGAATGCCGCCTGGCCCCGAAGTGGCGAGACACACACCAAGACGGCCGGAGTACTTGGCGTAGCCGCAGGCGGCGAACGCCGCCGCTTCCTCATGGCGGACCTGGATGAACCGGATCTCGCGCTGCCGCGTACGCAGTGCCTCGAAGATGCCGTTCACGCCATCACCGGGAAATCCGAAGATGGTATCCACGCCCCAATCCACGAGACGCTCGACGAGCAGATCGGCTACCGTTGACTTCACAATCTGAACCTCCCTGGCGCGGCGCACCGCGCGCTGACACGGGAGCGTCTCGCATGAATCATTCCGACCGCCGCATCAGCAGGAGCGCACACCACACTCGCGGAGACGTGGCACTCCATATGCTCATGGAAAAACAAGGCTCCATTCGCGGTCTCCGATCACGACAGCCGGAGCACGCAGCGTCCATAGCGGAGGTGACCAATGCCACGAGGCGACAAGAGCGCATACTCGAACAAGCAGAAGCGACAGGCAGAGCACATCGAACAGGGATACGAGAGTCGCGGTGTGTCCGACAAGGAAGCCGAACGGCGCGCCTGGGCGACGGTGAACGCCACGACGCATGGCGGGAAGAAGTCCGGCTCCGGCCGCGGTCGCTCGGAGAATCACGCGCCCGAGCGCAAGGGCGGGCGCATTGGAGGACACAGCATGTCGCACGCGGAACGCAGTCGCGCCGCCAAGAAGGGGTGGGCGACGCGCCGGCATCGCGGGAGCTGAGCGTCCGACGAAGGGCGATCATGCCCGAATCGGACGCATGCGCCGAGTGTGGAACGGACACTGACGGCGCAACCTCGATCTCACGGCGTCGTGTACTCTCCCGACTCACCGTTGCGCTCGGCGCCGTGAGCGCCGCGCTGGTGGCCTGGCCCATCGTGGGCTTTCTGTTCGATCCACTGGCGCGGCGCGCCCAGGGAACGTGGCGCACGGTCGGACGCACCGCGGAATTTCCACCCGGTTCCACTCGACAGGTCGCGTTTCTCGATCCCACGCCATTACCCTGGGCCGGTCAGACGGCGGCAACGGCATCATGGCTGCGTCACGAAGCCGGTGGCGACTTCATTGCGTTCTCCGTGAACTGCACACACCTCGGATGCCCCGTGCGATGGGAGCAGGGTCCCCAGTTGTTCATGTGCCCGTGCCACGGTGGCGTCTTCTACGCCGATGGCAGCCCGGCCTCGGGGCCGCCCCTCCGTGCGCTCGCCCGATATCCCGTTCGTGTTGTTGGCGGCACCGTGCAGATCTGGACGGGGCCGCTACCGATTGAATGAACGTGGCGCGGAGGTGAGGTGAGGCGCGTCTGGCGATGGATCGACGATCGCACAGGACTCATCACGAGGATCGGACGGATCGCTCACCACCCCGTTCCCCCGCGCACCGGATGGCGCTACGTGCTGGGCAGCGCCACGCTCATCGCGTTTCTCATTCAGGTGGGAACCGGCATCGCCCTGGCCACCGTGTACGTCCCGTCCACCACCAACGCGTACAACAGCATCGACTTCATCACGCACGGTGCGGCGCTCGGCCATGTGCTGCGCGGCATGCACTATTTCGGCGCCAGCGCGATGATGATCCTCATCGGCCTGCACCTGTTGCGGGTCTTTCTCACCGCGAGCTACAAGTTCCCGCGCGAAGTGAACTGGCTCACCGGCGTCGGGCTGTTGGGGCTGGTCGTCGTGATGGCGTTCACGGGGCAATTGCTGCGCTGGGATCAGAACGCGGTCTGGTCCGCCGTGGTCGCCGCCGAACAGGCGGGGCGCGTCCCGTGGATCGGCACCGCGCTCGCGCACTTCATCCTCGCCGGCGATCGACTGGGCGGCGCGACCCTCTCGCGCTTCTTCGCCTTTCACGTGTTCTTCGTGCCGGCCATCATTTTTCTGTTCATCGGGATTCATGTGTACCTGGTGCTGCACAACGGCATCTCCGAGCCGCCCGACGTGAGGCCGCGCATCGAGCCGGCAACCTACCGCAAGGAGTATCGTGCGCTGCTCGCGTCGCGCGGGCGTTCCTTCTGGCCCGACGTCGTGTGGCGCGATGCGATCATGGCGCTCGTGGTCGTCGTCGTGGTGCTCGCGCTGGCGCAGTGGATCGGGCCACCGGAAGTGGGAAAGCCGCCCAATCCCAGCATCATCAACGCGTCGCCGCGCCCGGACTGGTATTTCCTCTGGTACTTCGCCGTGCTGGCCGTGCTGCCGAAGCACGTGGAGCAGCCGTACTTCATCGTGCTGGCGCCACTCATTGCGTTCACGGTGCTCATCGCGCTGCCGTTCGTCTTCCCATCGGGTGAACGGCGGCTTACGCGCCGACCGTGGGCGGCGCTGGTCGCCGCGGGCGTGCTGTTCGTCGTGGGCTACTTCTGGTGGCTGGGCGAGCGCGCGCCGTGGTCGCCCGTGTTCGACGTACAGCCGCTCGTCCTGCACGGTGTCGCGCCCACCGACACGCTGCAGCTCACTGGCGCGCGTCTCTTTCACGACAAGGGCTGCGAGTTCTGCCACACGGTCGCGGGGCAGGGAGGACATCATGGACCGGATCTCTCGCGTGTCGGCGCACGGCTCGACAGCGCGCAGATCGTGAGCCGCATTCTGGGTGGTGGGGCTGACATGCCGGCGTTCGTGGGCAAGGTTTCGCCCGCGGAGGTGCAGGCGCTCGTCGGCTTTCTGCGCCGCGACCATTCCCATCGGATCGGCTCGTCGCCCTGACTGCGCGCGGACGAAGTGCCGCCGTGGCGCCGCCGTCGCGCCGCGGACTCAGCCAGCCGAATGATCGGGTCCGCCCGCCCCTCCCGCGCGCCCGTCGATGGCCATGGCCAGAAGCTGTGCCGGGTGCAGCGTGGCCCGGCTCGTGGCCTGATGCACCTGCTCGCGACAACTGAAGCCGTCCACCACGATGAGCGTGTCATCCGGCGCCGCGCGCACGGCCGGGAGCAGCACGCGCTCGCCTATCGCCATGGAGACCTCGTAGTGCGATGCCTCGAAGCCGAATGCACCCGCCATGCCGCAGCAGCCGGAATCCAGCACCGTGCAGCGGACACCGGTTCGCCGCAGCACGCGCTCCTGCGCGCCGGGGTCGAGCACCGACTTGTGATGGCAGTGCTGATGGATGATGGCGTCGCGGTCGACTGTTCCCGGCGCATAGTCCTGCGCAAACCGGTCCAGGAATTCCTCGAGCAGGAAGGTCTGCGTCGAGAGCCGGCTGGCATCGGCACGATCGGGGAACAGGTTCACGAGCTCATCGCGGAAGACGCTCACGCAGCTCGGCTCCAGGCCGACGACCGGCGTGCCCGCGCTGATGTCATCGCGCAATTCGTGCAGGATGCCGAGCAGGAGCCGCTCCGCCCTGTGCAGCATTCCCCAGTCGTACAGGGGCCGTCCGCAGCAGAGCCTGGCGCGCGGCACGGTGACCATGAACCCCGCATCGTGCAGCACGGTGACCGCGGCGTGCGCCACCTCCGGCGTGAAGTGATTGTTGAACGTGTCGGCCCAGAGAATCACGCGCGGCCGCTCCGCGCTCCGCGGATCGGGAGCGCCGCCGCGCCGCCGCGCGAACCATGAGCCCGTAAAGGTCTGCGGCGCGAAGCGCGGAATGCGCCGCTCACGCGCGATGCCCGCCGCGCGCCGGGCCAGCGCGCCAATGCCGGCGCTGCCCAGCAGCGCGTTGGCGAGCGCCGGCGCCCGGCATGCGGCGCGCGCCCACCAGTGGATGAGTCCCATGGCATAGGCGCTCGGCGGACGCACGCGACGCGCGTAGTAGCGCGAGAGGAACTCCGCCTTGTAGGTCGCCATGTCCACGTGCACCGGACAGTCGCTCTTGCATCCCTTGCACGCCAGGCAGAGGTCGAGTGCATCACGCACCGCGGGACTGCGCCAGCCTTCGTGTCGCAGCTCGCCGCTCAGCATTTCGAACAGCAGGCGTGCGCGCCCGCGGGTGGAGTAGCGTTCCTCGCGCGTGGCCATGAACGACGGACACATCGTTCCCCCATCCGTGCGGCGGCACACACCCATGCCGACGCAGCGCAGCGTGGTCGCGGCAAAGCTGCCGTCATCTTCGGCATAGGAAAAATGCGTCGCCAGGGATGGCGGCTCGTATCCCGTGCCCAGCCGCAGGTTGCCGTCGATCCGGTTGGGGCGTACGACCTTGCCCGGATTCATGCGCCAGGCCGGATCCCAGATGGATTTGAACGTTTCAAAGGCGCGAACGAGTTGCGACCCGAACATGCGCGGCAGCAGCTCCGCGCGTGACTGGCCGTCGCCGTGCTCGCCGGACAGCGAGCCGCCAAAGTGCACGACGGTATCCGCCGCCTCCTCGAGGAAGGCGCGCCAGTGCGCGATGCCACCAACTGACCGCAAATCGAAGTCGATGCGGCAATGGATGCATCCCTGGCCAAAGTGGCCGTAGAGCGCGGCCTGGTAGTCGTAACGCTCGAGCAGCGCGCGCATGGCGCGGAGATATTCGCCGAGCCGTTCCGGCGGAACGGCGGCATCCTCCCATCCGGCCCAGCGGCGTCGCTGTCCGGGAACGATGGCCGTGACGCCGAGTGCCGCGTCCCGCACTGTCCAAATCCTGGCTGCTTCGAGCGGATCGGCGCAGTGGCGCATGGCCGGTGCGCCCGCCGTCCCGCGCAGCTGCTGCATGAGACTGCGCGCCTTCGCATCCGCCTCCTCCTTCGTATCGGCGCCGTACTGCACGAGCAGCCACCCGCCTCCCTCGGGCAGCAGGCTGATGTCCTCCGGGTGGAATCCGGTCTTTTGCATGTCGGTCAACAGTTCCGCGCCAAAACCCTCGAGGCCGATGGGGTGCGTCGCCATGACCTCGGGCACATGGTCGGCCGTGGTGTAGGCATCGGGATATCCCAGTGCGACGAGCGTCTGCGCCCGTGGCCAGGGCACGAGATTGACAGTCGCTTCGAGGATCGTGACGCACGTGCCCTCGGAGCCGACGAGGGCTCGCGCGACGTTGAATCCGCGTTCGGGAAGGAGATCGTCGAGATTGAAGCCGGACACCCGACGGGGAATGCGTGGATAGCGACTCCGGATTTCCGCGGCGTTCGCGTCACGCAACGCGCGGAGCCCGGCGTAGATCTCTCCCTGGCGGCCGCCCGATGCGATGAGGCGCTCGAGCTCCGCGTCGCTGGTGGGACCGACACGCATGCGCAGTCCGTCGTAGGTGAGCACCTCCAGCTCCTCGACGTTGTCTGATGTCCGCCCGGCCATCACCGAATGCACGCCGCAGGAATTGTTGCCGAGCATCCCGCCGAGCGTGCAGTGATTGTGGGTTGCGGGGTCCGGCCCGAAGGTGAGATCATGGGGGCGCGCCGCGTCACGCAGGGTATCCAGCACGAGACCCGGCTGCACGCGCGCGACGTGCTGCGGCGCGTTCAGCTCGACCAGCCGGTTGACGTACTTCGAGCAGTCGATCACGACCGCCGCGTTGCAGCACTGGCCGGCGAGCGACGTTCCGCCGCCGCGCGCGAGCACGGGCACATCGAACCGATGGCAGGTTAAGACGGCGGCAACCACGTCGTCCACGTCGCGCGGAATCACGACACCAATGGGGACCTGACGGTAGTTCGAGGAATCCGTCGCATAGAGCGCGCGGCTTCCGGTGTCGAACCGGACTTCGCCGCGAAGCTCACGGCGCAGCGCGGCGGCCAGTGACGGTGGGCCGGCAGCCGCGCCTCGCGATGGTCCGGCCACGGATTGCGTGGTATGCGATGCCACGAGGGATGCGATCCGTTCGGCGCGCGAACTCAGGGTTTCCGCGGTGGGATCGGCGACTTCCCCGGCTGGAGCGGCCGCACGGGTCGCCCGTACGCCGTGCCGGCCGTGGAACCCAGCGGAATCATGTGCTCGTGGTTGGGATGCCCTCCGGGCCACGGTTCTCCATGGGTCTGGCTGATGGCCCACACGTAGGCGGCGATGCGCTGAATCTGGTCATCCGTGAGATCGTGTTTGCCGCCGCGACCGGGCATGCCGATGGGACTGCGTGTGAGCGGATCGGGCAGGCCCACGGTAATGAGCGAATCTATGGCTCCCCAACTGAAGGGAACGTACGTGAGCGTCTCGGTGATCGCGTCGCCGGCTGCCGGAAGTCCCTGTCCCTCACTGCCGTGGCAGGCGAAGCAGTTGCCCCGAGTGTGAAAGAGACTGTCGCCCTGGACGATCATGTCGAGCGTCATGCCGGGCGGCAGCGTGGGCAGCGTATCAGGCTGCATTTCGTCGTGCACCTGCACGTGATGCGCCGTATCCGGTGGCGCGACCTGCGCCGCGCACGGAGCAATGACGGCTCCCGCGGCGAGCAGTGCGACGCATACGCATCCGGCTTCGGCACCCAGGCGCGTCATCATCGTCCTCCCGCGCCGCTGGCGCTGGAGGTCGTCGAGTCGTTCGCCTGCCCGGGGAGCGCGAAGACCAACAGCTCGTCGCTGCGTGGACTGTTCAACGTCTGGATGCCCGTGGCGGCCACCGCGATGTATTGCGTCCCCCGGATCGCATAGGTGATGGGCGGGGCGTTGACGCCGCCGGAGGCCTCATAGCTCCAGAGTTTCTTTCCCGTCTTCGCGTCGAACGCCACGAAGTGTTTGTCGGCGGTGCCGGTGAACACGAGGCCGCCCGCGGTAGCCAGCGAGCCGCTGATGAGCGGAGCGGGTGTGCTGTCCTGCCACGCAATGCGCCCGGTGGCCAGATCAATAGCGGAGTAGAGACCGTAGAGCCCCTTTGGCTGCGTGACCACGCCGCCGCCCCACCACTGCGCCGGCGGGCGCAGCGGCTCCTGGTTCACGCGGTACTTCATGGGGATGTAGTTGCCGTCCACATAGAGAAAGCCGGTTTGCGGACTGTACGCGGTGGGCGACCAGTCGGACCCACCGAGCGTACCGGGCTGCATGAGCACGCCGTCCTTCGTGGGGAGTTGCATGTAATTCACGAAGGGAACGAAGGGCTGCGACTTGCGAATCGGTCTGCCCGTGGCGCGATCGAGGACGTACACGAAGCCATCCTTTCCCGCCTCCGCCACGGCCTTCACCATGTGCCCGCTGGAATCCGGCGCGTCCACCAGCACCGGTGGCGTGGTGGCGTCGTAATCCCAGACATCGTGCGACACTTCCTGGTAATACCACTTGAGCTTTCCCGTCTTCGCATCGACGGCGACGATGGAACAGGTATACAGATTGTCTCCCGGTCGGATGCTGCCATTCTGATCGGGTGCCGGGTTGCCGGTGTTCATGAACAGCAACCCCGTCTCGGGATCGTAGGCCGGGTGATGCCACATGGGTCCGCCCCCATGCTGCCACGCGTCGGGATACGCTGCACTGTCCCGCTTCTCCGCCGCGATGTCGCGATTGAACGACATGCCCCATTCGTCATGCGTGCGCCACGTGCCCCACCAACCGCCCTCCGCGGGACTGGGGATGGTATACCAGCGCCAGATGCGCGCTCCCGTGTTGGCGTCGTACGCGTCCACGTAGCAGCGGCATCCCTGCTCGCCGCCACTCACACCGGTGATGATTTTTCCAGCGACCGCGATGGGTGCGCCGGTGAGATGGTAGCCGGCGTTGTTGTCGCCTACCTGCACGTCCCACACGAGTCGTCCCGTTCGGGCATCGAGCGCCACCAGCCGCGCGTCCAGCGTGCCCATGTACACCTTGCCGCCGTACACCGCGACGCCCTTGTTGTTGGTGGCGCAGCAGTCCGCCGTGGTGCGGTACTGGTGCGCGTATTCCCACTTCACGACGCCGGTGCGCGCATCCACGGCAATGACGTGATTGAGCGCAGTGGTGAAGTACATGACGCCATCCACGACGACCGGATTCGTTTCGGATGCGTGGGGAATGCCCGAATGGTTGATCCAGACGGGTTTCAACTGCGTCACATTCGCGGTGGTGATCTGGCTGAGCGGCGACCAGCGCTGATTCGTGAAGTCGCGGCCGTAGGACGGCCACATGGTGGTATCCGCCATGGCGCGGCGCTGCGCACTGTCGGCCGCGGCCGTGCTCACACTGGCAGAGTCGCTGCTGCCGGCCTGCGGGCGCGGACGCCCGCAGGCCGCGAGTGCGAGCAGTGCCGCCACGAGGCCCCTCACCGGCGGCATTCCCGCCAATGTGTGCCGGACGATCCATTCGCGATCATCATTCACGGCGGCGCTCCTACCGCAGCGTGTAGAGATACGCCGCGATGTCCCGCGCTTCACCTTCCGTGACGCCGAGGTTGGGCATGGCGGTTCCAGGCTCGATGGACTGGGGCACCTCGAGCCACTGCACCAGATTTTCGCTGGTGTTGGGCACTTCGCCGGCGATGTAGACGCGCCGGCCAAATGCGGTGAGCGGCGGACCCACCACGCCCTGCGCATTGCGAATGCCGGGGATCATGTGACAGGACCCGCAGCCGAACCGGTTGATCGCCACCTTGCCGCTGTCGGCGTTGCCCTGGGCCACCAGGCGATACGGTTCGCTGCCGCCGGTGCCGGCGCAGGCGGCCAGCATCACGGTCGCGAGCAGTATCGCGGCGAACAGCACTCCGGATATCCGTCCCGCACCCAACATCCGCTCTCGTGTCATCGCGCGCTCCCGTTCAGATCCGCATCCAGCGCCGGCCGGCACAGGCCGCGGCGTCCGGATCCTCTCCGCCAAGCCAATTCACGAACAGCCACCCGGCTGCGACCAGGTACGCCAGACTCGCCGGCACCCACATGGTGACGCCGGCCAGCTGCTGATCCTGCAGCGGACTGAGGTGCCACGCGGCAGTCGTCGCGAGATGCGCCGTGTACCAGGGCGACGGCGCGAATGTGAGGATGGCGCCCAGCGCGCCCATGAGCATGCCGGCCGTGGCCACGTAGACCACGCCTGCGCCGAACCCCAGCCGGCGCCGCCCGCTGGGCTGGAACACGATCCACCAGAACAGCACACTGGTGCCGAGCAGGGTGAGGTGTTCCAGCGCATGGATGCGCGTGTCGCTGAGCGCCCAATCGTACGGCGCCGGGAGGTGCCAGAAGAAGAGCGCCAGCATGGTCAGCATCCATGCGGCGAGCGGCGTCCCGAGCGGGCGGCCGGCCGCGCGGAGGAGTGGCGCGTGCCGCCAGCGCCGCGCCAGGCGGTGTCGTGGTGTGGCGGGAAGCGCCCACAACAGTGGAAGCAGCGGTTCGCCGAAAACCAGGAGCGGCGCCACGACGAGCATGAGCGCCAGGTGCTGCACCATGTGCGCGGAGAAGAGCGCGTCGCTCATGGCGTCGAGCGGCGACATGAGGGCGAGCACCAGCACGGCAAGGGCCGCCGCAAAGCAGGAGATCTGGCGGCGATGGATGCCGCGCCCATGACCCGCCGAACGCCAGAGCCGGCGCACGCCCGCGGCATACCACGCGGCCAGCACCACGATGCCCGTCGCCACCCCGGGCTCGATGCTCCACGCGCGCCAGATCCCCGCCGGGCTAGGCGCCATACAGACACGCCGGCACGATGAACAGTGCGAAACTGCTCAGGATGATCGCGAGCGCAAAGAGACCGCTCGACAGCATGCCCGCGGACGCCATGAAGCGCGTGCGTCCTTCCGCTGCATCGAGCAGCACGCCGTGACTGCCGTGGTGCTCACCTTTCGACAGGCTCCAGCTGTGCCAGGCGACCACGCCGGCCACGAGCGCGCCGATGAGCGCGGCAATGTCCACGACGAGGGCGACCCACCAGGTCCCGCCGAAGGTCGGCGCCGTGAGGGGCAGCGCCTGGGGAAAACAGAAATGCGCGGTGATGGAATAGTTGACCAGCTCCTGCAGACTCCAGAAGAGCGGCCCGCCGAACAGCCCGAACCAGAGCGCCCAGGTGTTCACCCGGTCGCGGTGGGGCGACGGATGCGGTGCGCCGGCGACGGCCAGCTCCCGCCCGGCGGCGCGGAGTACGACTGGATCCTCGTGCGAGGTCATCGCGGGCGCTCCGTCATCCGAGTCGCGGCGTGATATAGAGACTCAGAAACACGACGATCCACACGACATCCACGAAGTGCCAGTACAGCGCAACGTTCGAGAGCGCCAGATGGCGCGTGGCGGTGAAGTGTCCGGCCCACGCGCGCGCCTGCACGAAGATGTTCATGAGCAGTCCCGCGGCCACGTGCGCCCCGTGAAATCCCGTGATCGTGAAGAACAGCGATCCGTACGCGTCCGTGGCGGGCGTGAACGACTGGTTCGAATACTCGAGCCCCTGGATCGCGAGAAACAACATGCCCAGAATGAGCGTGACCAGGAGGCCAATGCGGAGCCGGGCCTGCTGTCCCTTCCTGATCCCCGCCTCTGCCCACCACATGGTGCCGCTGCTCACGATGAGAATGATCGTGTTGGGCAGCGAGAGACGGAGCGCGGGGTTGTTGCCATCGGGCGGCCACGCGCCGCGCGCCATGGAGGCAAGATAGAAGTAGCTGAACAGCAGATAGACGAAGAACGACGCTTCCGTGGCGATCAGCAGCATCATCCCCATGCGTCCGGGCGCGCGCCGATCCTGCGGACTGATCGGGAGATCGTATGGACGAGCGACCATGGCCATGATCATCCCTCCTCGGGCAACAGGTCCATCTCGTCCTCGCGGACCAGCTTGGGCCAGCACCATCCCGCGAGCGACAGGATCACCAGCACGAGCCCGAGTATCGCGAGCCACCACACACCGAAGAGCAGCCCGTAGAACGTCACCGTCATCATCGCCGCGAGAATCAGTGGCCAGAGTGAATCCTCGGGCATCTGCAGGATCTCGAACGGGTCGGAGTCGAGCGCCGACGTGCCGAAGGTTTCACGCCCGCGGTCCAGCACCGGTCCGCTGCCGATGAGCGTGTGGTACTCCTCATCGAGGCGGCCCTCCCAGAGCGGATGGCGGCTCCGCACTGTGGGAATGACCGCGAAGTTGTAGGGCGGCGGCGGCGACGACACCGACCACTCGAGCGTGGGCGCATCCCAGGGATTGTCGCCCGCCTCGGGACCCACGGAGAGACTGCGGAAGAAATCGACCAGGAACAGCAGCACGCCCAGCGCGAACACGTAGGCGCCAACGCTGGTGATCAGATTGACCGTGTCCCAGCCCAGCCCGGCCTGGTAGGTGTAGATGCGGCGCGGCATGCCCAGCATGCCGGAGATGTGCATCGGAAAGAACGCGAGGTTCGCGCCAATGAACATGAGCCAGAACACCCAGCGTCCGTACCGCTCGCTGAGCATGCGCCCCGTCATCTTGGGCAGCCAGTAATACAGCGCCGCGAACACCGGGAAGACGTTGATGCCGATGAGCACATAGTGCAGATGCGCGACGACGAAGTAGTTGTCGGTCAACTGCCAGTCGAATGGCACTGCCGCGGTCATCACGCCGCTGACTCCGCCAATCACGAAGAGCACGATGAAGCCAATGAGAAACAGGAACGGCGTCCGGAACACCGGTCTGCCGTGCCAGATGGTGGCGATCCAGGCGAAAATCGATACGCCACTCGGAATTGCAATCATCATGCTGGCGGCGCTGAAGAACGTCGTGGCCAGCATGGGCAGGCCCGTCGCGAACATGTGGTGCACCCACACGCCGAAACCGAGAATGGCCGTGGTGACGGTGGACAGCGCGACGAAGGTGTAGCCTGCGAGCGGCCGGCGGGAGAACGTCGGAATCATGTCCGACGCGAGGCCAATGGCGGGCAGCACGATGATGTAGACCCACGGATGCCCGAACATCCAGAAGAGATGCTGCCAGAGCAGCGGGTGCCCTCCTTCCGCGGCATCGAAGAAGTGCATGCCGAAGCGCCGGTCGAAGTACAGCATCACGCACGCGGCGGAGAGCGCGGGCAGCGCGAAGATGATCGCGACGGAGGCGCTCAGCGTGCCCCACATGATGATGGGCACGCGATTCAGCGACATGCCCGGCGCGCGCATCCGGAAGAACGTCACGACGAAGTTCACCGCGCCCACGGTCGTCGAGATCGTGATGAAGATCAGGCCGAGCGCGTAGAAATCGATATTGAGGCCGGGCGAATAGGTGCGTCCGGTCATCGGCACGTAGGCGAACCAGCCGCCGTCGGGCGCCTGGCCAATGAGAAAACTTGTGTAGATGAAGACGCCCGAGAGCAGAAACGTCCAGTAGCTGAGCGCGTTGACGCGCGGGAACGCCATGTCGCGCGCGCCGATCATGAGCGGCCACAGATAGTTGCTGAAGCCGGACAGAATGGGCGACGCGAACAGGAAGAGCATCGTCACGCCGTGCATCGTGAAGATCTGGTTGTACTCCTCGGCGTCGAGCAGATGGACGTTGGAATGGATGAGCTGCGTCCGCATGAACGCCGCCTCGATCCCGCCAGCCAGGAAAAACACCAGCGCCGTCACGATGTAGCGTTTGCCGATCGTCTTGTGATCCACCGTCGCCAGCACGCCATACAGGCCGGGCGCGGTCTCCCAGGTCCTGGCCAGCTTCCCGACGGGTGCCGTCGGCGCCGTTGCGATCGCCACGTCTCCTCCTGTCGTCCCTGCCACTACTGCAATGTCTCGAGCCAGGCCACGAGCGCCTGCAGATCGCCGGGTGGGAGCGACATGGTCGGCATGTCGTTCCCCGGCTTGATGCCCTGCGCATTGGCAATCCATCCGGCGAGATTGCCCGGCGTGTTCGGCAGCGTGCCGGCCGCGATCGTGCGCCGGCTCGCGATGTGTGTGAGATCCGGCCCGATCGTTCCCATGGCCGGCGTGCCGCCGACCGTGTGACAGGCCGCGCACGCCTGCCGCGTGAAGACGCGTTCGCCCGTAGCGGTGACCGGATCCGTGGGCGGCGGCGGCGGCTGCCGCTGCTGGTCAAGCCAGTGCCGGAAGTCGGCCGGCGACTGGGCGACGACGAGCAGATCCATGTGCGTATGCTGCAGACCGCAATACTCGGCGCATTCGCCCCAGTAGATGCCCGGTTTGTCCGCCTGCATCCACATGGTGTTCTGCTGACCCGGAATGACGTCTGTCTTTCCGGCCAGCTTCGGAACCCAGAAACTGTGCACGACATCCGCGGACACCAGCTCGAGTCGCACCGGCTGCCCCACGGGCACGTGAATCTCGTTGGCGGTGACAACCTGTTGATCCGGTGACTGGGCGGTGTAGATCACCTGCCACCACCAGCGGTGACCGACGATCCGGATCGTGGCGACCGGCGTGGCGGGCGGCGTGGCGACCGCCGACTGAACGAACAGCGTGAAGAGCAACGCGCAGATCAGAATGATCGCCGGAACGACGATGCCGCCCCACACGATGAGCCGGATGGATCCGTTGGGACGGATCACGACGCTTTCGGGTTGATCCGCACGCGCGGCGCGCTGGCGAAAGAGGGCTACGAGCAGAATGAGACTCACCACGAGCAGCACGGCGAGCGAGATGATCGTGAGCACCCACCCGAGCACCGCGATCTGGTGGGCCGCTGGACCGGCTGTGCCGAACATCGCAGGTGATCCCGATGTCATCGCCATCACGGGACATCCTCGTTGATGCTCTTGTTCGGCTCGCGGGCGGTGATCTGCTGGCCCGTTCCAGGATTGAGTGTCCGGACGTAGGCGACGAGCTTCCAGATCTGATCTTCCGAGAGCATGCGACCCCATGCGGGCATGCCCTTGGCGCGTCCGGCGTAGATCGACTGGAACACGCTCGCGTCGTCGCCGCCGTAGCGCCAATAATTATCGGTGAGATCGGGACCCATGCCGCCCTGTCCGGTGAAGCCGTGGCAGTAGGCGCAGTTCATCCGTACGAAGAGATTGTCGCCCTCCTTGATGGCGGCCTGGTCCCCCGCGTACGGATCCACAATGGTGAGTCGCGCGCTGTCCATCTGCATCCCGGGGAGCGGCCCCATGGGCATGCGCGTGAGCATGCCGAGATCGGGGAGGGCGCCGGTGCTGGCACCGGTCGCCTGGCCGTGCATCCCGTTGTGCGGTCTGCCGCACCCAATCACCGCGAGCACTGCCACGGCGGCGAGTCGCATGGAGCTCCGGACGACTGCCGGCGCGGCATGCCACACGCGCCCACGCCTGGTCACCTGAAATCCACGAAGTCGCATGGCGTCACGCTCCATGATCATCGCTCCCCGGCCGCGGTTTCCGCGGTGCGCGCCCACACCGGTGCCCGCGGCTCGCTGTCGGGCAGAAGCGGCACGCCGTAGTCTCGCAGGAGGCGCGTGATCCGTCCCTGTTCCGTGTCGAGCAAGCGCTGCAGCGCGTCGCGCCGCGCGGTATCGCCTTCGGCCACGCCCACTGCAATGTCAAAGACAAAGGACACGCCCGGTCCGTCCACGGCCGGAGTGACGGGCGTGAGGGTGAGTGGCACGTCCTCGCGCCGGGCGAAATAGCCGGCCAGCGGACCCCACGCGATCGCGACATCCACGTCACCGTGCGCGACGGCATCAATGAGGCGCGCCGGTGGATTGGGATGTGCGTAGTCACCGTAGATGCTGTAGGCGACGATGTTGCTCACGATGTGACGCCGCGCCAACGCATGCTCCGCCGGCGGATTGGCGTGGCCGCCCGTGAACTGCAGCCCGATGCGGACATGATGCAACACGGCATCATTCAGCGACCGTAGGGCGTAATGCCGATCGGTGCGCGTGACGAAGACGTAGGTGGAACGATAGTACGGCCGCGTGGTGAGCACGCCGGGATAGCCTGGCGGAACGCCCATGATGACGTCGCAGCGCTTCGCGTCGAGGGTATGGCGCAGGAAGCCGCGTCGCTGTGGCCACCACGTGTATTGCACGCGAGAGCCCGTGGCATGGGCCAGCAGCGTGGCGATGCGGTTCTCGAATCCCGCGCCGGCGCGGTTGGAGAACGGCAGATTGTTGGGATCGGCGCACACGCGGAGGGCGGGACGCGGCGCGAACAGTGCCGCGGCGAGACAGGCTGCGGGGAGGCCGAGCATGTACTCGCGACCGAGGATCCGTCGCCCGCACTGCGCGAGCGCCCGCATACCGCGGTGCCTAGAGGGCGAAGACATACAGCATTCCGCCGGGAGGGGTGAATCCCTTGGCCGTCTTGATGACGTTCGCCGCACCGCCCACGCCCGCGAGCACCGCGATGTACTCCTTGCCATCCGGTCCGATGTACGCAATGGGCGAGCCCAGCACGCCGGAGCCGAGCTTGGCCTTCCAGAGTTCCTTGCCTGTCTGCGCATCCACTGCCTTGAACCACCCATCCGCCGTGCCGTAGAAGACGAGATTCCCCGCCGTCGCGAGCACGCCGCTATAGGTGAGCAGGGCTTCCTTGTCGCCCCAGACTTTCCGCCCCGTGGTCGCGTCCCAGGCGATGAGCTCTCCATCATTGCCGCCGGGGCCGGTGTGCCGTGTCATCTTCGCGCCCCAGTACGGCGTGCCGGCGATGTAGCTGACGGAATAACCCTGGTAGTCCATGCACATGTTGTTGGTCGGCACGTAGAACAGGCCGGTCTTCGGCGAGAAGGCGGCGGGTTGCTGATCCTTGCCTCCAATGTCGGGCGGACAGATGTCCTTCACGTTCACGCCCTGCATGGTACGCTTGGCGTCCACGACGTTCGGCCGGCCCGTGCTGAGATCGATGCCGGTGGACCAGTTCTCATTGGCAAAGGGCTTGGCGACGAGGACCTGCCCCGTGGCGCGATCGATCGTGTAGGCGAACGCGTTGCGGTTGAACTCGACGAGGACCTTGCGCATCCGGCCCCCGATGGGCAGGTCCGCGAGAATCGCTTCGTTCACCCCGTCGTAATCCCAGAGATCGTGCGGCGTATACTGGTAGGCCCAGATCGCATCGCCGGTGTCCGGATCGCGCGCGAAGATGGTGCTCGTCCACTTGTTGTCGCCCGGGCGCTGATCCTGATTCCATGGTCCCGGATTCGATGTGCCGTAGTAGATGAGATTGAGCTCGGGATCGTACGAGATGTAGCCCCAGACCGCGCCGGCCCCATGCTTCCAGCCGCCAGGCGGCCACGTGGACACGCCGAGATCCTTGCCGCGCAGGTTGTCGTAGAAGGGTTTGAAGCGGGGGCCGATCTTTACCATGCTGTCCGGCCCCGTGCTGTACGCCTTCCAGAGCAGCGTCCCGGTTTTCAGATCCAGCGCCGCGAGCCATCCCTGCACACCCATCTCACCACCCGAGTTGCCCACGAACACCTTGTCCTTCACCACGAGCGGCGCCATGGTCATCGTCTCGCCCGTGTTGACATCGCCCAGCTTCGTCTCCCACACCGGCTTCCCGGTGGCGGCGTCGACGGCGACGGTTCGATCGTCGAGCAGATTGTAGATGAGCTTCCCATCCGCGTAGGCCCACCCGCGATTGACGACATCGCAGCACGCGACGCCGACGGACCACGGATCCGGATTCGGGTGGAAGGACCACTTGATGCTGCCCGGCTTCGTGAGATCGAGCGCATAGGCGATGTCGGGATACGGCGTGACGAGATACATCACGCTGTCGATCACGAGCGGCGCGCCCTCATGGCCGTTGAGGACGCCGGTGGAAAAGGTCCATGCCTGCTTGAGCTGGGCGACGTTGGCCGTGCTGATCTGATCCAGCGTGCTGTAGCGTGTCTGCGAATAGTTCTTCCCCTGCATGGTCCACTCGCCAGGCCGGCCGGCCGGCATGGCGGGCGGTACCGCGGTGACCGATCCGTTCGACTGCGCGGCAACGGATTCCGCGCCCCTGGCGCCGGGCTGCTGGACGTGCGCCGCACTGCTCTCCGTTTCCGCCTGCATGCCGCTGGTGCGCGTGCCCGAACATCCGGTGCCGAGCGCGATCGCGCCGAGTCCGAATCCGATCAGGAGACGAGCGCGCACGCGACCGCTGCTGCGTGTCGCGCAGCAGGACGCCATCGGCTGAGCCTGGAGAGTTCGCATGGTCGTTCTTCCTTTCTCCAACACGGATCCGGCGCCCGCGTCGGCTCCGGATGCTCGAACGGGTGCGCCGCGCCTTACTGCGGCTTGGGATTGAGCGGCGCCAGGGGGAGCGAGAGGCCGAGCAGCAGCTTGGCCGGTCGCGCATCGGTCAGGAAAACGCGTTCGCCTTTGGGAACATCCTCGCCGGCCTTGGGCAGACCGGTGGCGATGTAATCCAGTGTCACGACGGCCTGCGCATGGCGCAGCCAGGTGCCGCGGGGCAGCCAGTTGAAGATGTTGACGAGGGCGCTGAGCCCGACGTCGAGCTTGTGCGTGTACGCGTTGGCGTCCGACGATTTCTGCGCCGGACCGAAGTTGTCGGCGATGTACCCGTTCGCGCCGAACCACCCCATGGTTTCCCGGGGCTTGAGCAGCGCGATGAGCGCGCCGAGCGTGATGGATGGCTCGTTCTCGTGTATCGTGGTCCCGAGTTCGCTGGCCGTGTATTCGGTGAATGGATTGGAGCCGGTGGCCGCGGTTGGCAGCCACTGAAAGCTGGCGAGGAGCGACGTGCGCGGAATCGCGGTCGGCGCGGCCAGCACGGCCTGGATGATCAGATTCGTTGTTTTCGGCAGCAGCGTGACCGTGTTGGTGGTCAGGTCCCTGACGCGCGGGCGATCGATGATGTGCGAGATGATCGCCGCCGGCTGGAGCGTGAGCGCCGGCGCACAAATGGAATGACAGGGCTTTTTCTGTTGTGCGGTGAGCGGCGCGGCGCCGAGCGCCAGCACAATGAGAGTGGCCGCGGCGACACACTGTCCTGCGCGGCGGCTGGACTCGTGGCGCCCCGATGTGGTCTTCGGGTGTCCGCCTCGTACCAGCTCACTCACTGACATTGGTGACATTGGTGTTCTCTCTCTTCCACCAGCCCGGCGACCGAATGCATCGAGCGAGGTCGAATGACACGCCGGACAAAAGTGAATGGACGCCAATGCAATTCATATTCCATCCATCATCGCAGGCCGCGAACTGACTGCGTGCGACGGCACGACATCGACACGCGGCCGCGGCCGTATGCGGCGTTGTGCGCTCGTACGGCACGCGTCGTGCGCACAAGCTGTGGATGGACTGTCGTGTGGAGGCGACCCATGACACGAGGACACCGGAAACGCCCGCGCCGCCGCGCGGACCTGCCGCGCAACGCTGCTGACACGCCGCGCGATGCGCCGCGACGTCGCGGCAAGGCGGAGCCGCCCAACCCGCCGCGGACGACGACTGGGCGCTGGCTCACGACGCCGAAGTTCGGATCGGCCGGGAGCGGCGGGCTGGAACTCGAACCGGGACCGGAACGGGACTGACGCGCAGCAGGCGCGGCGCACCGCGCCGCACGCACGCGCGGGCATGGCGTCGTGCGGACATTGCGAGTGAGAGAGCTGCCGCGGGGCCGTTGGCACGGTCCCCGGCTCCGCGTGTGCGCGGCAGCGGCCAATCGGGTGCATCTCTTGCACACGAACACACAGCATGCCGCTCCTCCTCACCTCCCGCAGCCGGCGCCTCGCCGCCTTGCATCACGACCGCGCCGCCGAACGGGGCGGTCGCCGTGACGAACTGTTCGGGCCCGATCGCCTCGCGGCGCACGCGCGCCACCTCGCGCGGCATCAGGTCCTGGCGGATTTCCGGATGGACCGGCTGCCGCTGCGCCGCGATCGCGGCCCGCTGCTCGCCCGCCTGCAGCGCAATGAACGCGTGCTCGCCGAGGTGCGCGCCGAGCTGGACGACGCCGCGCGCCGCGGCCTCGATGTAAGTCCGGCCGGCGCCTGGCTGCTCGACAACTACTTCGTCATCCAGGAGCAGGTGCGGGAAATCCGCGCGAGCATGCCGGCCGGGTATTACCGCGAACTCCCCAAGCTCGACGCGCCCAGCGCCTTCGCCGGCTTCCCGCGCGTGTATGAACTCGCCATCGAGCTCATCTCCCATACGGACGGATGCGTGGAGCTCCAGAACATCGAGC